>Ga0255772_10000004_pt1 | contig 251769 bp, 210 predicted proteins | sample 071ome_34_FD_179970 | JGI IMG/M metagenome (GOLD analysis project Ga0255772, IMG submission 179970) | Coastal salt marsh microbial communities from the Groves Creek Marsh, Skidaway Island, Georgia - 071411BT metaG (version 2) | ecosystem: Environmental > Aquatic > Marine > Intertidal zone >...
ATGAAATGAGCGGTAATACACTAATTATCTTAACTACGGCATTAAGCATTGCTTTTATTTCCATATTCCTTATGAATTGGTATTATGTCTCTAAGTTGAGACTGATTCGAGGACAGATGCGCGAGCTTATGAGTGCTAATCAAAAGTTAGCCGAAGATCTGAATCTTGCTGAGAATACGACTAGGGAAACTGAAGAGGAGCGTGATATTTTGAGGTCCCGGAGTCAAATTCAATCATATAAGCTGGATACTCAAAATGAGCGGATTAAAGACTTATTAAATGACCAGGAAAAATGGGAAAAACAGTTTGAACTTTTGGCTGGAAGGGTTATAAAACAGCAATCCGAAACTTTACTTAATAAACAGGTTACCGGTATTGAGAACATACTGAATCCTTTGAAGGAACGTATAAAAAGTTTTGAAGATAAAATTGAAAAGACTAATGTGGAATCTATTAAAAGGCATACTTCTCTTAAAGAACAAATTGGTTTTTTAAGTCAAAAAAGTGAGCAGGTCTCACAGGATGCTGTTAAACTGGCTAAAGCACTGAAGGGAGACTTTAAAAAACAGGGACATTGGGGCGAGTTGATCTTGGAATCCATTCTGGAAAAATCAGGTTTGGAAAAGGACAGAGAGTACTATACTCAGCAATCTGAACGTGATGACGAGGGTAAGCTAAAAAGACCCGATGTTATCATAACGTTACCTGATAGCAAGATAATTATTGTTGATTCTAAGGTATCACTTTCTGCTTATAGTGAACTTGTGAACACAGAGAATGATGAGGAGGCTTTGATGGCTCAGAAAAGACACAGCCTGGCAATCCGGAATCACATCGACGGTCTGTCAGAGAAGAGATATCATGATTTATATAAAGTTGAAAGTCCTGATTTTGTTTTAATGTTTATCCCCATTGACACAGCCTTTTCTGCAGCACTTGAGCACGATGGTGAGCTTTATAATTACGCCTTCGAAAAAAATATTGTCATTGTAACTGCTTCCACCTTATTGGCTACGCTCAAAACAGTAGATACGATGTGGCGAAATGATAAACACAACAGGCATGCTCTTAAGATAGCAGATGAAGCAGGTAAGATGTATGATAAGTTTGTTGGTTTCATTAATGACATGGATAAAATGGGTAATCAGTTAAAAACAGTTAGCAAAACCTATGATGAATCAATGAAGAAACTGTGTAAAGGAAATGGTAACCTGGTTACCCGCGCTGAAAAGATGAGAGAAATGGGAGCAAAAGCCAGTAAGCAATTAGCTGCAAATAACTTTGACTTGGAAAAATAAAAAAAGGAGCGCTTAGCAACGCCCCTTTTAATATTTCTTTGATCAAGTTAAAACAAGTCAAATGATATACGGGCAAAGAGAAGTCTTCCCTGGTTACTGAATTGCGGAGATCTCCTTGAATACACAAATCATCCGGATGGTATTCGATGTAGTGATATTTGAGCCCGGCAAGTTGGGCTTTTGGCGCATAGCTTACCCAGATGGGTGCTTGCAGGATCACTTCTTTTTTGGAGATTAATTGTATCATAAATAATAATGCCTTGCTTCCTGAGCCTACTATTACATTCGACTTATTTAATTTGACATTGAACCTTCTTAAATAATAATCAATTATCGACCTCCTGTGTTGTTCAAGTCCGGATGTAGGTAGATAGTCTTTGCAGGCCGCATAATCTTTGAGCTTTTCAACCAACCTTCGGGGACCAGGAATGGTCATTGTCCAAAGCCAAAGTTTATGGTTTTTGTGCCTTCATTACGCCGTCTTTGAATTCCTTGATTTTTAATGTGGGTGAAATTTCCATTCCTGAATTTTTTAACATTCATTTAAAGAGTGTTTCTTTGTTTTGGAATCGGGATGTAGCGCAGTCCGGTAGCGCACACGGCTGGGGGCCGTGTGGTCGCAGGTTCAAATCCTGTCATCCCGACTTTTTCATTACATCTTATATTTAAAAAATAAATGCATTTTCAGCAGGCTTTTTGCTTTTGAATTTACTACAGTTTATTATATCTTTGCTGCCCGCTTGAAAAGGATATCATAATGTTGATATGCTTTTTTGTTTTACAGGCAATAATCGATTCATTAAGTCCACGGTGAGGTGGGTGAGTGGCTGAAACCAACGGTTTGCTAAACCGTCGTACTTGGAAACAGGTACCGGGGGTTCGAATCCCCCTCTCACCGCCATTACAATATATTCGGGGCGTAGCGCAGTCCGGTTAGCGCACCTGGTTTGGGACCAGGGGGTCGCAGGTTCGAATCCTGCCGCCCCGACGAAATGAAGCAGTTATGACGAGAGTTATAGCTGCTTTTTTATTTGTAAGAAAAAGGATTCTCTGGTTATACAAAGTACTTCCTTGTTATAAGTCGTTTATGCGTATATATAAAAAGGACTTTGCATAGGATTATGGTCTATTACACCTTTAAATAAATCAGAAGGAAACGAAAATCTGATTGTAGTTAGCTAGGCTGATGTGCTTTCATTGGTTTTGCTTTTCCAGGCACTTCTTTTCTTGAAGAATTTTGGATGAACGACCAGTAATCCGAATGATTCGCAATCTTCTTTGGTCTTAATGGCATGATGTGCTCCATGCGCTCTTAAGATTGCCCTGGAATATTTATTATCCAGTTGCCTGAACCAATGAAACCTTTGGTGGATATATACATCGTGAATTAGGAAGTAGATCAATCCGTAGATAGATATACCGATGCCAACAAAAAGCAGAATGGATAGATCTGCATAAAAGGACCCCAGCATGTAGCAGAGTGCTGAGGGAATCGCAAACACTAAAAAGAATCGATCGTTTTTTTCGAAAAAGCCTTCCTTATGAATGGGGTCATGATGGTCTTCATGCCAGGACCACAATAAACCATGCATAATGTATTTATGTGCGAACCAAGCCACAAACTCCATGAAAACGACAGTTATCAGAACAACCCCCAGTTTTATCAAAATATCCATAGTATCAAATCAAATAATGCAATAGAGACAATCTAAACAGCTGATTGTTTAGTCTAAGGTAATCCTTTTGCTATCGACATCATAATTTTGTCTGATGATATCCAATTCGATGTAAAAGCTGGTTCCTTCATTATTTTTTGACTTGAAATATAGGCGCCCATTCATGGATTCTATCATGTTGAGCGCAATGGCTAAGCCCAGGCCTGAACCGGAATCTTTTGTTGTGAATTTAGGCTGGAATATCTTATCCTTCATTTCTTCGTCTATGCCAATTCCATTATCACTTACACGCACGATAGCCTTTTCCTCTTTTATATAGAGATCGATATCGATTCTGCCCTTTCTGTCAGCTGGGATGCTTTCAATGGCGTTTTTCACGAGATTGTTGAGAATACGAATTACCTGATTTTTATCTGCGTATACGATGACGGGATCGATAGGCTCGGTCATTAAAACCTCCATATCGTCTCTCTTCCTGAACAGGTTATGAACCAGCTCGACTACTTTATTCAGCTCAATCTTTTCATTTGAACTTTGTGGGAGCTCAGCAAAGTTGCTAAACGAATCTGCTATCTGAGTCAGGTTTTCAACCTGTTCCAATAGTGTACTGGATATCTTTTTTGATATTTCTACTGCTCTTTCAGGCTGTTGCTTTACCGCCTTTTCAAGATGTTGTATATACATCCGCATTGGAGTCAGTGGATTTTTAATCTCATGGGCTACCTGTTTTGCCATTTCCCGCCAGGCATTATCTCTTTCAGTTTTAGCAAGCAACTCCACACTGTTTTCCAATTGCTTGACCATCTTATTATAATTATTGATGAGGGAACCCATTTCATCTTCTCTATCCCAATTGATAAGCTCATTGCGTTTTCCCAGTCGCAGGGCAACAAGCTTTTGATTGAGTAATGAGAGTGGCCGTGTAATGGATTTGGCTATTACTATGGCAAGTACGCTGGCAATTAGAAATAAGAATACATAGACATTGAAAATAGAGCCGAGAAAATCGAAAAGTTTGAATCCACTGACCGAATCGGATGATTCTTTCATACTTACAAATCCAGCTATTTGATTGTTGAAGCTGAAAGGTATAAAGGAAAGATAGCTTCCATTTTTTTCAACAACAGAATAGGCATTTGCTTGTGATTGACGTGAAAAATAGAGATATGGAAAAAAGTTGAAAAGCGGTTTTTCTTCACGAAGGCTCTGAATTCTTAATTCTACGCCATGTACCTTTTCCAGTTCTTCAATAAAATTCCCCGCAATGGTTTGAGCTTCATCGGCATTCGTTGCTATATCAAGTCTGAATGCCAGATCTCTTGATACAGACTCTATTTTTTCACTCAGGAACTGATTATTCTTCTGTTCAATAAAGCTTTCAAGAAAGGAGGATGTAACAAGACTGATAAGTATAAAGGATAGGAGAATAACCAGAATCAACGCTACCTGAACCCGTGCATTGAGACTTTCAAACTGGCTGATTTTGAGAGGCCAGTTCTCCGGAAGAATTTGAAAATAAGTATGTGATATACCAATAATACTAAACGCCAATATGATAAGTGTGAAAAGGAATGAAAACAGGGCTATAGGTTTGACAATACTTTCAAACTCCTTGATATTGATGGCCTGAATTCCGGATTCATCATTATAACTCAGAATCACACTTTTGTCGATGTACTGGGCATTGTTAGAATCTTGAGAATAATCATACGCCGTCATTAATTCCAATTTATCGGCTTCGATACCTCTGTTGAGCATGGCCCTTTCATTTATCAGAGTGTATTCAAAACGCGCATTGTCCGCGTGCAGGAGATTTATACCTGTAAAATATCGAGTGCTGTCTGAAAAGGCTTCTTTCCAAAGCCTGTTATCGATATGATCAAAATAATATGAGTTACCAAGTTCTACAAGGAAGGTTTTTCCAGGCCATCTATTAAAAAGTTTTGTAGTGCCGCGGACTATATCCAGATACACATCCTTGCCAGGATATTTTGTATTGAAATAGTTTTCAAGATCTGCTTTATTGTAGCTGGCTTCATCAGGAAGTACAATCAAGGATTTGAACTCATTTAATATGCCGTCAAGCAAGGCAGATTCCACAGCGTCCTGAACGGTTTCTTCTTCCAGATCGGTAAACAGGCTTTCAAGAAATTCCTGCCTCGCATCGATTTGTTTTTTTATATCATAATTGAAGAACAATGCGGACAGGGAGATGCCAAAGAAAATTGCCCACCAGATAACCCAGGTGATTGATTTTTGCTGGATGTCCAGGAATAAATCAATTAGTAAAAAGAAGCATATAAGGAAAAGAGTCAGGTATAACATACTCAGCTCAAGCATGAATAGTGCGGATAGCACTGAACTTACAAATACAATGATGGATAGGCTGGCATAGTAATACATACCAGAATAACTCTTTTTGAGATTCTGGAAAAGACTAGTCGTCAGTATGAATATGCCTGCCTGAAATAGTATGATTGCCAGGAATATGACTACTTCCGCTATGCTTATAGTGGATATGTCATTAATGGCTACGTTAAAACTGTCACACAGGGCCACCAGTTGAATTATTCTTAGCTGAGTAAGTATTGATAGAATCAATACCAGAGCATGAGTGAAAAGCTTGATGCTGTGATTCTTTTTATCAATACAGCTGAGTCCTCTCGCTAGCATTGACAGGAAAGAGAAAAGGATAAAGCAATCAATAAATAAATCAATGTTGCTGTAAGAATGCCAGTCGAAAAGCTGAAGTTCCAGACTTGAGTTTACAAAGCGCTTGTTCCAGTTACCAAAAAGAAGCTGTGTTATTCTTGCGGCCATTAAAAGCAGGACGGGCCAGATGGTGGAAGCCATGAAACACTGGTATATTAAGGCGATAGCTGTAAGAAGGAATGCCAGTATGAACAGGTTATTCAACCTGTAAGAACGATGTCTCTTCAGGCTTTTAAGGCTATGGCCGTTCCAGCTTTTTTGGGATTCATTGACCTGCGATTCCAGTTTGAGTATATGAGATATACCTGCCAGTACATTTATTTCCGGCTTGAGTAAACTATCCTGGCTAAAATAGTCGAGGCATATTTTTACGCTTTTGTCTTTTTTTCTATAAGTCCGGCAATAGGATCTTGAATGTTCAATTGATGTCCAAAAAACCAGTGTGTCAGACTTTTTTAAAGCTATAGCAATATGTTCTTTCTTTAAATTATCCGCTCTTTTTTTCAGTCGATTGAGATCAGCATTGCTGATACTATCTTTTTCCAGAATAGAAATAAATTCATCGCTTAACAGTTCATTGCGTAATTCCGCAAATTTTTCTTCTGAAAATTCCAGCAAGCTTTTTTTTGCCAATTCCGGATTACCCAAATGGAAACTGATTATGTCCAGGAAGGCCACGAACACTAAGGCAGCAAGAGATATGTATAAGGCTTTGGTCATCGTCGAAAAAGACAGATGCAATTTACATATTATATTTTAATTTAATATGATTACTGCTTTGGCGCCAACTGTTGTTGAAACTATTTTGATTGATTTTTTGTAATAGTTTTATATGGGTTGCGCCTTATCGCTCCTTATTGGAGAGGAAAGTCCGGACAACGCAGAGCACCGTACCATCTAATACATGGGTACTGACCACAGGGTCGGTAACAGAGAGTGTCTCAGAAAATAACTTCCCTGGTGGCAACGTCAGGGTAAAGGTGAAAACGTGAGGTAAGAGCTCACGACGTCCAGGTGCAAGCCTGGGGGTGGATAAACCTTGCGGGTTGAAATGTCATGTATACCTCGATTCTTCGGAGTAAAGTTGCTCGCTTTATGCATCGCATCGGGGAGGGTAGGCAGAGCAGATAAATGATAAGGGCTCTGATTGCTTCGTGCAAGAAGAGTACAGAATCCGGCTTACAGCAACCTTTTAATAAAAAAAGCCCGGTCAATTCCTGAACGGGCTTTTTTATTTCAATCACAATTCAATTAATTGGAAGCGTTATATTCTCCGGTAAGCGCTTCAAAGTCAAATTGTAGTGTAAATCTTAAAGTATTGTCGAGAGGATTTCTCCTGTTATTGGTCGGCACAAGATATGAAATATCAATGGCAAAGACATTGTATTTTAGCCCTGCGCCTACAGTAAGGAATTGACGGTCTCCTTTTTGAGGGTGCTCATAATAATACCCTGCACGTACCGCAAATTGTTTGCTATACCAGTATTCAATTCCAAGAGACATATTGAACTCTCTAAGTTCTTCACTGAAACCTCCCTGTGCATCACTGAATGATCCGAATATGGCTCCGAAAGTAGACTTTTCTTTATAGTCCGGCTCGCCATTTCCGTTTGCATCGTATTCTGGATTCTCAATGGGTCCTCCGTTATCATCCAATATTGTAGGAGAAATAGGAGAGGGTACCAAGAGTTTGTTTACATCAAGATGGAAGGATATGGAGTTATACTCATCAAGGTTTAGCAATAGTCCTGCACCTAATCCCAGATTAGCGGGAAGAAAATCCCTGAACTCAGATCTTGTATAGGTTACTTTCGAACCCATGTTTGAAATCGCTCCACCGAAAGTCCACTGGCTGCCATATGCTGTAAGGTTCCCTTCTTTGACATAAGTGAAAGATATATCTGCTGCAAATGCATTAGCCGATGAAATGGGAATACCACTGACTTGTTGTCCTGATGCCAGGTTCGAGTAAATATATTTTGCAGTTAATCCGGCAGATAAGTTTTCAGATAACTTCCTGTTGTACGATACGGCAAATTCTATTTCTCTCGGCTTTCCAGTTCCTGAAGGATTACCATCAAAATCCGTGAAGTTAATTTCTCCTAGAGAAAAGAAGCGGAGTCCAAAACCAAGGGATTGCAAGTCATCCACTTTTTTATATCCAGACAAGTATGTTAGGTATACATCCTGCAGTCCCAGGTTTCTCAACCAAGGTGTATAAGTAGCAGAAAAACTCATGTCTTTCTCGACAAAGGCAAGCTTGCTGGAATTGTAATGCAGAGAGTTTGGATCTGCAGAGCTTGTGATTCCGGAATCACCCATGGCACCTCCGCGCGCATCAGGTACGATTCTGAGAAATGGCATTGCCGTGAGCAGGGCATTGGGCAAACACTGGCCGTTGACATCTACGACGCATCTTTTGATAGGGTCATATCCCTGCGCAAAACTCTGGCTTGTAGCGATAAAAAATAATGCAAATAAAATTGAAATTGATCTTTTCATAGTTCCTTAAAAATTGGGGCAAAAATAGGATATATTATCTTACGAGTATAAGTTTTTCAAAATTGCTTTCGCGTTGCAGATTTAACTCATCTGACTCTATTTTTATTTTATAAAAGAGGATTCCTTGTTCGAATAAATTACCAAAACCATTTGAAATTTCAGTGCTGCTGCCAAATACCAGAGGCAATTCCACCTTAGACCCGGAAGAAAACAAAGCTTGTTCACTGGAGGATATAAATCTTCCCTGTGTATCGTATAATTCTACGGTGACATCGATATTGGTGTTGACCAAATCGTGTTCGAAACAAAAATTTATTTCACCATTCATTTGGGCCGGGTTGGGGTAAACGCTAAGGTTCTTAATAAAGCCTTCTTCAGAATCAATAACAACAAAATCTATGCTTTTCTCGGATGAGTTATTAAGTATATCCCAAGCCTTTATAGTTACAGTGTGTCTGCCTTCATCCAGGTTTATCAAGTCATAAACGACAGTTCCTGCCCCCAGTTTATTAGGTGTTGGATTGTAGAACCCGTTTAGAATAATTGGATTGTGCTGATTGCCGTCAAAAACAGCAGTAATATCATGACCTATACTTGTGCCGCTCAGGTTGATACCGTTTTCATCTTCAAGGTCTACAATCATAATCGCATTCTTCCCGGTTTCGCCACCATCTACAAAGCTTCGGTTGTTAAAGAATATCTGAATTAGTGGCCCTTCATTGTCAGCGAACCCTTCCTCCGATGTGCCACCAATTATAATTTTATCATAATAGCCACCAGCATCCCTCGACGTATTATCTGAGGCATAAAAGCTGAGCAGGCCTTTTCCATACTCGAAGTTTATGTCTTTCGGAATGATAAATTCAATTTCGAATCTTCCATCCACCACCGATGCACTTCCTTTATAAAGGGTATTTTTCCTGGAGCTGAATTCAAAAAATCTGCCCTTGTTATCATTGTCCAGCGTCTTGATAGTACTTGCCTTGTCAAAAACGGTCAGGAATACATCACCATTAAAATCTTCCAGCATGACGCCATTATAATCGGAGATATGTCCTTTGACCCGAGCTTTGGAAAGCGCTCCCAGGGTGTCAATTCTATCTTCATGTATATCTGTGCCATTTAACTCCGTAAATTCTACCCTGTATTGAGGCAGGGCAATGGTTTGTGAAGGGTCACCAAATAACATGAACTTTCGCGTATTGCTGGAAATGGTGTCACTCGAATTTGAGTTCTGGGCCTGCTGAATAATATCACCCAGAGTTTGTCTTTCGCCAGCGTTTCTCGTAAAAATCTTTTTAAACACTTCACGTGTAATACGTTCATTTTGCGATGAGTAAACGGCTCTGACAGTCGAGAACAAAGCTATAGCTCCACCACCGGGATTGAGCAGGGCCAATTCGCCTGCAGAAACCACATTGGGTTCATCAAACCCTGTAAAGGAGCAGGTTGCTGTCACCAAAATCGGCAGCCTTTCAAAGTTATTGAGATTGGTCAGATCGGACAACTGAAGCACGCGCTCCTGGGCCCATCCTTTTGGTCCTCCATGTCCAAGGTAGTTCAAGACCAGTTGGCCATTCTGTATATTATTTACAAGGGCAGAGCGTGCATCAGGATATCTGGCTCCTCCCGGCGTGGATTCCTGGTTGTAGGCATCAAAGTATACTTTTTGCTGGTTCAACTCGGGATGGTTATTTTCTGTAAGGGTAGCGATTCCATCGGCCTGTCTCATATGGATATTGTTGTCCTCGTCATCAGCAGCAAATCCAGTACGCATCCTCCATTCGCCAAGAGATTTGGGATTGGTGTCATAGCTGATAATTTTGTTAACTACACCATTTGCTTCCTGCAAGGACTTGCATGGAATACGGCCAACACCTATATCCAGCGCCCCGTCAAGTGAGTCATCACCTTCATTATCTGAGAGCAAGGCATAAAAATCGTCAGAAGGGAATGCTTCAATAGGATTTAATGATTCTTCGGTTTCATAGGTAGGGACAAAGTTTTGAAATTCAAGGTTTGCATTCAATCCCCGAAAATCATAACTGGCATCGCCCAGCAGCAAGAGATACCTGAAGTTAGGATCGCGATCATATAGCATTTTCACAAAATCCCTGATTGCCGTAGGTTCAGCTCTTCCCCCTCCAAATTCATTATATATTTCTTCAACGTCAGCAGTGACAACGGCCATATTGCTGTGGCTTCTCCTATGATCTGCTAGTTTTTGAGCTGCTTCTTCAAAAGCCCCGTAATAGACTATGGCTAAATCGGCCCGATCCAATCCATGAAGATTTTGAGGATTCAGTTTTGCCACAAACTCTACTGAATTTTGAGTTGTCTCTTCGCGAAAAGCCCAGAATTGTTTGAGTTCTGAATCTGTTTCGTATGAAAAGCTTTGACTGTTTCCATTGAAACTGCTTTCCATCTCCCGAATGTCATGGATATTGCTTACATCCCAGATGCGCAAAGCATTTGAGGTATTTATGGTATATCCAAAAGCGGGTTCAAAACTGGAATCTCGCCTGAAGATGTGCAATTCCTGTCCATTAAAATTCAGGAATTCTTCGGCAATAATCTGTATATAATCCAGCCAGGCTTCGCTATTGGGTGCCTGAGGCAGAAATCTCAAGCTCACATGCGGTGTACTGGAATTCAAGCTGACGAGGTCGTTGATAAAGCCGATACGGGCATAAACCGATTCTATATTTCCGGTATTGGTAGAGAAAATGGATCTTTCAAAACTGTTTCCTTCAACATTTAATTCAAAGGCTGAGCCAACAGAAGAACGTGCTGCAAATTGAGCTGTCACTTCAGCCCTTGTGCCGGGAACAAGGTTAGGAAATTCGAAGGATCTGCTGAAATCCTGACTCGGTTCATTGGCGAAGCTCTCCCCAAACCATCTTTTACCCGAGCCTTGTGTTCCTCCAAAGCTGCCTAACAGATTGAGTCGCTCGGTCTCGTGACGACGGATGCTCTCTGTTGTATTCGAATATTGGGATACAGACACAGAAGGCGAAAGAGTAATGCGCTTACCCTCTGATTCAGCTACTTTAATAAAAGCGTAATTATTATGAGAGTATGGATTTTTTTCAAATTCAATGTTTTGTGAACCCAGTTTGTATCTGTCGGCTCCTTCAAAGAACACAAGGATATAATCACCCGGATCGAAAGATAAGTCGCCTTCACCCTTTATATAAATGGGTATTTCCTCAAGGTCGTCTACACGTTTTTCCGAAAGGCTTTGGGCCACAACCCCTCCATTGAGAGCATAGATACTGATATTTTTTGGATTGATTGCATTGATATCTATACCTTCCTGTGAACTGAAAAAGCTGTAATCAATTTTATAAATACCTGTATTTTCGAAGCTGATTTTATAAATGTCGCCATCCGCCAGCACGGATTCCGTTTTAAACTGAGCAAAAGCGGTAACACTGATGTTAGTTAAAATGGCGAGTAAGAGCAGGTATCTAGTTAGTTTCATTACTGGCTTAAAATTATTAATGTTTTAGGAACGTTAATATAGACCCTGTATTGTAAATCATCGAAATTGAACACATTTATTATTTAATGTACATCAACAGCCGACAATTTGTTCTCATTATCTCCATGCTTTCTTGCCTGGTATTGGCAGGTACAGTCAGGCTGCATGCTCAGGATCTCATTTTTAGTCAGTATTATAATGCGCCTATACATATCAACCCTGCATTTGCCGGATTAAATACCTATCCGACATTTACGGCCAATTATCGGATACAATGGCCTTCATTTAATAATGCCTATGAAACCTACGCTTTCAGCTATGATCAGTACTTCAAAAAGTTCAACAGCGGGCTGGGTCTGGTGCTTTTGTCGGATGATCAGGGAGATGGCACTCTTAAAACCACCCGGGCATCTGGCATATACAGTTATAATGTCAGGTATCGGGATGGCTGGCAAATGCGTTTTGGACTGGAAGTTTCTTATGCCCAGCATCGTCTGGATTGGGACAAACTGATATTTTTTGATCAGATTGATATTGAAAGAGGCCCCTTTGATTCAGCGGGTATTCCTTTCCCGTCAAATGAGCAGCAACCGGTCAATCTGAACAACTCTTACCTGGATATTGGATTTGGTATGTTGCTATACAACCCGCAGTACTACCTCGGCTTCAGTCTGGACCATATAAATGGGGCCTATGCCGGATTTTTACAACAAATTGATGATGGTTTGCAAGAGGGATTGCCATTATTATTTTCTTTGAATGCAGGTACGCAAATAATTATTTCTGAGGACAATAAGGGAAATCCTAGCACGTTTATATCTCCAAATATTATATTTGCATTTCAAAGTGGCTTTACGCAGGTAAATGCCGGAGCATATATTCAGATGGAAAGTGTTTTTGGAGGTGCCTGGATCAGGCACACCATTGACAATATAGATGCCTTTATATTTACTTTTGGAGTAAACTTCAACAACACCAAAATTGGCTATAGTTTTGATTTGACATCCTCTCAATTGGGTTTACAATCAGGAGGAAGCCATGAAATTGCCATCACGGTTGCTTTGAAATCTTTGGAAAAGAAAGAATCGAAATACAACGATTGTTTCAGCTTATTCCGTTAATTTGCGGAACTGTTTTTGTTTGTATATACAATAAACCAATTAATCAGTTAAATAATGACACAGGGCTTTAAATCATTATTGCTAGTAATGCTAATCGTATCGCTTTTCGCCGCTTGTAAGAGTGGTGGAGGAGGAAGCGGTGAATTATCCACATCCACAGGTTGGGAATATAACAACCCGGAATATGGTGGATTCGAAAAACTTGACTATGAAGGTCAAATCAACGGTCCAAACCTCGTACTTGTGGAAGGTGGTACCTATAACATGGGTATTTCTCAGGAAGATGTGACTTTTGAGTGGAACAATGTTCCCAGAAGAGTGACAGTTTCTTCATTCTATATGGATGAAACGGAAGTAAGAAACATCGACTGGAGAGAATATGAATTCTGGACAAGAAATGTTTACCAATCCTATCCAGAGGTATGGAAAGAAACGCTTCCTGATACTTTGGTATGGAGAGAAGAACTAGCGTACAACGAACCTTTGATCAGGGCTTACTACAGACACCCTTCCTATGATGATTATCCGGTTGTAGGTGTATCATGGGATCAGGTACAGAAATTCTGTAAGTGGAGAACAAACCGGGTGAATGAAATGATCCTTATCGAAAGAGGAATCCTTAATCCAAATGTTTCTGAGCAATTGGATAGCGAGGCTTTTGATACTGAAGCATATCTTGCTGGTCAGTATACGGGTTCTGTGAGAAAGAATCTTGAAGATGTATCGACAGGTGGTGAAAGACCAGTTAAATTTGAAGATGGTATTCTTCTTCCTGAATACAGGTTGCCTACGGAAGCAGAGTGGGAGTATGCGGCATTAGCTCTTCAAGGCAATCAGCCTGAAACAGGAGATGAAAACATCACGGACAGAAGATATTTCCCTTGGAATGGTTACACAGCCAGATACCAAAAGCATAATAGAAATCAGGGTGATATTATGGCTAACTTCAAAAGAGGACGTGGTGACTATATGGGTATGGCCGGAAATCTCAATGATAAAGCTTCCGGACCAGGTCCAGTTAGAAGGTACCTTCCTAACGACTATGGCCTTTACAACATGGCCGGTAACGTCAGTGAATGGGTGCAGGATGTATACAGACCTATGACCTCATTGGATCTTAGCGATCCTGAAAACCATGATTTGAACCCTTTCAGGGGTAACATCTTCAGAGAATTGGTTCTTGACGAAGAAGGAAAACCGGTAGAGAAAGATAGCCTTGGTTACTTGAAAACACAAATTGTAGCTGATGATACGCTTGGATTCAGAGATAACTATCGTAAAGGTGATGTAAGAAACTTCCTTGATGGCGACAATAAAGAGTTTGTCAATTATGGATACGGTGAGTGGACACTTATCGCAGACAGCTCCAGAGTATACAAAGGTGGTTCCTGGGCAGACAGATTGTATTGGTTGTCTCCTGGAACTAGACGTTACAAAGAGCAAAACAAGTCAAGCAGTAAGCTTGGATTCAGATGTGCTATGGTAAGAGTAGGTGGTGAAACAGGTAATGAAGATATGGGTGGTCTTGAATTCCAGGAAAAAGGAAGAAATATCAAGCGTCGATACAAATAAGAAAACAAATTTATATGTAAGAAGGCTTTTGATTCTTGTCAAAAGCCTTTTTTTTTGTCCTGATGGAAGATATCAAAAAGCTATACGCGATATATAAGTCATGCAAAAGCGTTGAAATTGATTCGCGCAGGCTTGAAGCCGAGCAGTTGTTTTTTGCATTTAGAGGTGAGCATACCGATGGACATGAATATGTGAAAAATGTCCTTGAAAAGCCGGGATGTTATGCTGTAGTAGATAACCCAGAATTTGACTTTGGTGATAAGACCATCAGGGTTGAAAACACCCTTGATACCTTGCAGGAGTTGGCTCGGTACCACAGGGATCAATTCGATATTCCTGTTTTGGCTTTAACCGGTTCCAATGGTAAAACAACCACCAAAGAACTTATATTAGCCGTTCTTGAAACACGGTTTAAAATTCACGCCACACAGGGTAATTACAATAATCACATAGGCGTACCCTTGACCTTGCTCTCAGCATCCGACGATATAGAGATCATGATTATAGAAATGGGTGCAAACAGACTGAAGGACATAGAAGAACTATGTGAAATTGCCGATCCGGACCTCGGTTTGATAACCAACATCGGAACCGCACATATTGGAACCTTTGGTTCTCAAGAGAATATTATCCAGGGAAAAACAGAGCTGTACAGACATATAGCTTCTAAAATAGAGGGCAAAATATTTATTAATAAATATGATAAGCTACTTCTGGATAACGCTCCGGAGAACACTGAACTCATTCTATATCCTGATGATAGTATAGAGATAAGAGATAAAGGCATGTACCTGGAGTTGGAAGATAAAACCAATGCTGAAATCTATAACTCTCACTTGACCGGTATTTATAACGGCTCCAATATGCAGACTGCTTTGGCCGTAGGTACATATTTCGGTGTAGACAGAAATTTGGCTTTACAAGCTATTTCCCGTTATATATCAAGGATGAACAGGTCCGAACTAAAACTGATTGGATCGGTCAGACTGCTGTTGGACGCTTATAATGCCAATCCTACAAGCATGAAGGCAAGCCTTGAGAGCTTTGACAAGCAAGCCGGTGATGCCATTCGTAGTGTGATACTGGGTGATATGCTTGAATTGGGAAAACACGAGATTCAATATCATAGAGACATTCTCGATCTTGTCAGTAAAAAGAAGTTTTCAAAAGTTATCCTGATCGGTCCGCTATTCATGGCTGCTGATTCTGAAAATGCGTTCGAAAATTATCTGTCAATCGAAGATGCCATAGATGCGTATAAAGATAATACTGGAGCATTTGACAACAGTTACCTGCTTCTCAAGGCTTCTCGTTCTTTAATGCTTGAAAAGTTTGTAAGTATTTTTGAAAAGAAAGAGGACTAGATTTTAAGCTTCTAACCTGCCGTAATGCTTACAAGGATATCGGGGAGAACCCCTTCTCTGAAGGCGTTATAATCTTGTTCCGAGCATGGAACTTTTTCTTTGGTTTCCGGATGAATAAACCACCATCGCTTAGTCTGGCATGTCTGAATGAAACTGACAGGCTCGGCGAAAAAGTTGTTCTCAACCATATAGACATTGTTTTCCTCATGATCTATATTATCCAATTCTGCCTGGTTCTTGCCTTCAAGGTAATACCAGAACAATAGGGCAAGACACTCCCAGTTTTCACCAAGAAGATTGTCATCATCAATTAGATTAAAAAACAGGAAGAAATGTTCTGTAGATAATCCGCAATATCTCAAGATATTACATGCTTCATAGATGTCGAGGCCGGTAATAGCTGATTGCCTGAAATAACTGTCTTGCTTTCTTATGGCATTCATTTCGAACATTATGCCGTGCGCATTCCTGAGAGTCGACTCGGCACGACCGAAGTCCTGTTTAAATTCTCCAAGACTTACAGACCCGAGATGCAATTGATCGCAGAGATGCCTTTGGTAGGCAATTGTGCGAAAATTCTTTTTGCAGGTATTTGAAATGATGGCGGCTTTTTGGCCAAACATTTTTGTGAAACCTCTCATCTGCTCTTCGTCTCCAAAAAATACAAGGGGTGTTTCAGTAATTATCAAGTTTTCAGGATGAAAATCCGTTGGATTATAGGCTTCTGCTATTCCGAGCTGGAACTGCAGCTTGTTAAAGTCCATGTTAAATCTGCCCAGATTATTCATAAAGGTAACCAGTGATTTTCTTGAATTGAAAACCAGATTCATGTCAGCTTCCTTCAAGCGGAGGTTTTTGGCCAGGCTAATGTGTGGGTAAAGGCTTTCAGCAAGCTTTAAATCTTCCAGGTCAATTTTGCGTTCTAGCCAAAGGATTTTCATATTAGTATATTTTGTAATATAAATTGTATCAAAAATACTATTAACTGAAAATAATAGCATTAAATATTATAAAAAAATGTAATGTAATATTAATTTAGTATCAAAAGTGTGGGATGACTTATCCTCAAGGGTACTGAATAAACTACGCTTTTATGGTCTCTAGAGCTACAATAATGAATAACTACATTAAGCCTCCTGTGTACAGAAGAATCTGTATTCTTATAATTTGCATATTCCTGCCTCTAAGTATTATTAGCAATCAGAATCCAACTGCTGAAGCGGAGGAGAGTTTTGAGCCTGTCGATTACCAGGACACCTGGACTAGTCCAATGATCAGTGATGAATTGACAAGAGACCTGGAGCAAAACAAGACTTGGCGCATGGGAGATTACAAATTTTCCTCCCAGCCTAAAAACGCATAGGCATTTGGATTTTACCTGGGGCATTTTGCTATTGACGGGGATATCCCAAAAAACTTGTTTGGCTGTTATGGACATGGAGTTCATCTCAGGCCGGCTCTTATTATCAATAGTACTGAGAGCCCAGATGGATTTTTAAGCAATCAGGATGGCTCACAGCTATTGATACGAAACAATGAAACGTAAATTCTTTCCAATACAGTAACAATTGCGAAAGCAAAGGAAACACAAGGTTTCTCCAATAAACCGGCGTTCAGGATTCCTGAGGGGATCAATGAACCTGTCAGCATAAGAATACCGGAGTTAACAGAAACACTGGGCGATAGAATAAAAAATATAGCGAATGCATCCAAAGGTAGGAGGGTGTTTTCGGCATGTGGCAACTGTTTTTTACCAATGATTCACTTTGACCTCAAAAGGACCAATATAAAACCACAGTATTACAGCCATCTTCATTATGTAGCTGAGGTCATGCGTAAATGCCCCGACATATGTGTCACGGCTCAAGGCCATACCGATATACGCTTCAATAATGATTACAATACTGTTCTTTCCTACAAGCGTGCAAAGGCAGCTATTGATTATCTGACCGAGCGATATGACATTGGCAGGAGTCGATTGATACTCATGTATGGCGGAGAAGAGTCTCCAATGGTGCTGACAGCAAGCACAGAAGCTCAATACTTTATGAACAGAAGGGTTGAATTCAGAACCTGTGAAAAAAGCTACCAGGAGATGCCACTGCCTCCGGCATACAAAAGAACAGAATCTACTAAGCAAAAACCTGAAAGCAAGATAGGCAGGCCTTCAGGATATTGATTCATAATGGTCGATCGAATTAAAGCGAAACTTTAGGAATCAGCTAGAACAGGATTCTAACCGGGTTCTCCAGGTAAGCTTTCAGACTCTGCAAGAAGGTGGCCCCTTTAGCGCCATCTACAATCCTGTGGTCGCAGGATAGGGTCACTTTCATCATATTACCTACCGTGATCTCTCCGTTTTCGACAATGGGTTTTTGAACGATTGACCCCACTGCCAGGATACATGCGTCAGGAGGATTGATGATAGCGGTAAACTCATCGATATCGAACATGCCCAGATTACTGATGGTAAAGGTATTGCCAGACATCTCTTCAGGAGAAAGCTTTCTTTCCTTGGCTCTTCCGGCCAGCTCTTTCACCTCCATTTTAATCATGGACAAGGACTTAAGGTCGGCATTTCTGATAACAGGAACCATAAGGCCTTCGTCTATAGCTACCGCTACTCCGATATTTACATCCTGGTGGTAAGTGATTTTATCATCGAACCATGAAGCATTAATTTCAGGATGTTTCCGCAAGGCTGCTGCTACAGCTTTTATTATGATATCGTTGAACGAAATTCTGATTTCTGAATCCTCGTTGAGAGCTTTACGTGCTTCAATGGTTTTACCCATGTTCATTTCCATTGTCAGATAGAAATGGGGTGCCGTAAATTTACTTTGGCTCAGTCTCTTGGCAATGATTTTCCTCATTTGAGAAAGAGGCTTGTCGCCATAGACTGAAGGATCAGGAATATGAGGCATCGCCTGCATTCCTGCTGGAGCTGCTGCAGGTACGCCGTGCTTTATAGCTTCATCTACATCACGCTTGACAATTCTGCCATTTTCGCCGCTGCCCTGGAGTCTTGAAAGATCTATACCGCTGTCTTCAGCCATTTTACGCGCCAATGGAGAAGCTTTAAGCCGACCTTCATCAGTAGTAGTGCTGGGAGCAGTTGCCATAGGAGCAGCTTGTGGACTGGCTGTTTGCGGTTTAGCAGGAGCAGCTTCTGTTTTAACTTCTGCTGGTTCTGGAGCTGCAGTCTCAACAGGTGTATCTTCCTTGGCACCATTTTGAGATTCATTTTCAATTTCCGCAAGTACGGCTGAAATATCTTCACCTTTTTCTCCGATGATAGCTATGACACCATCTACAGGAACAGGACCTTCCTTTATGCCTATATGAAGAAGTGTTCCCTCATTGAAACTCTCAAGATCCATAGTCGCCTTATCGGTTTCAACTTCTGCCAAGATATCACCGGGTTCTATTTTGTCGCCCACATTTTTTTGCCAGGAAACAATATTACCTTCTTCCATCGTGTCACTAAGACGGGGCATTCGTATTACTTCAGCCATTTTTCTTTTTTAATGAACAAATGTAATGATCTATTTAAAAAAAAGCAGTCTCAAGGGAAAATCTAAAAATTATAAGGATTATAACAGTTGAAAGCCAGGAAAGTTATAACGCCGCTTATATATTAGAATTAGTTGTAATAAATGGGCCGCTTTCGTATCTGTAAGGCATCATTTATTATTTTTACACAATGAAATTTTCTTCCAAAACTCTTGAAAGGGCGGTAGAAGCGGTAAGTGCCTTACCCAGTATAGGGAAAAAGTCAGCCCTCAGATTGGTTTTGCACCTTGCAGCCAATAAGGGGGATAAAAAAAAGAGACTCGTTGAAGCCATTGAAGCCCTGGAAAGAGATCTCAAGCAATGCAAGCGATGTTACAATTATTCTGATGAAGATTATTGTGATATCTGTACCGATCCTGTAAGAAATAAAAGACAGATCTGTGTTGTGGAGTCTGTGAAAGATGTCATGGCGATTGAAAATACCCAGCAATACAGTGGTGTATATCACATATTGGGAGGTGTAATATCCCCTCTGGAGGGCGTAGGTCCTGAGGATCTTCAGATTTCAAGCCTTGTCGATCGCATAAGTATGGATGAGATAGACGAATTGATCATGGCCATCAGCCCTACAATAGAGGGTGATACAACCATTTATTACATATCAAAGCTGATAGACAACCAGGTTAAAATCTCTACTATAGCGCGAGGCGTTTCTTTTGGTGGCGAACTTGAATACGCTGATGAGTTGACACTTGGAAGATCAATTCATAGCCGCACAGAATACAATAAATCGGTTTCCCCGCAGTAATAAAGACCATGCCCAGTCTAAGCATTGTAATCGTAAACTATAATGTCAGGTATTTCCTGAGACAATGCTTGCAGTCCATATATAAGTCTGAAGTCAATGCGGATCTGGAGCTGATTGTTGTGGACAATGCCTCTGAAGATGGTTCCGTAGATATGCTCAAGAAAGAGTTTCCTGGCATAAGGCTGATTTGTAATTCTGAGAACCTGGGCTTCTCTAAAGCCAATAATGCGGCTTTCAAGATTGCTGCTAGTGATTTCATTCTTGTGCTTAATCCAGATACTATACTTCAAGAAGATACTCTTCAGTGCTGTCTTGATTTTATGAATGAAAACCCCCAGGCAGGGGCTGTAGGTGTGCGCATGTTCGATGGTTCAGGAAGCTACCTGCCGGAATCAAAGCGAGGTTTCCCTACAGTGCTCGGGTCATTATTCAAACTATCTGGATTGTCAAAATTGTTTTCTTCATCCTCATTTTTTAACGCCTATTATATGGGCCATCTCGATGCGGGACAGATTCAAAAAGTCGACGTGCTGAGTGGTGCTTTTATGTTCTTAAGAAAGTCTGTCATCGATGAGACAGGTGGTTTTGATGAGGACTACTTTATGTACGGCGAGGATATTGAATTGTGTTTCAGGATCAGGGAATCGGGCAAGGAGATCATCTATTTGCCTCAGACAAGCATCATACATTTCAAAGGCGAAAGCACGGATAAGAATACCATTGCCTACCTCAAACGCTTCTACGGAGCCATGCAAATATATTCGGCTAAGAGAAAGGTCTACTCTGGATGGCAATGGAAGAGTTTACTCAGTATAGGCATCTTCCTGGCTGCCCTAAGTTCTGTGTTGAAAACTCTTGGTTTAAGACTTTTATGGCCCTTGACGAACCTGGTGGTGCTTTTCCTTCTAGCCAGACTGATTCAATACGGGTGGGCAGTATTCTATTTCAAGGACGCCTCCTATTATGAATCGGCTCACAGTGATGTGGTTTTGCTTTCCATTTGCGCATCACAAACCGCTTTGTATTATTTCTTTGGTCATTTTGATAAAGTATATCGTCATAAGCAATGGATATATGCCTCATTGATAAGCGGCCTCTCGATTCTGGCGGCATATGGCTTATTCCCTGATGAGTGGCGTTTCTCAAGAGCTGTACTCGTATTTCTAGGCATCATATCTCCATTTGTGATGTATGTCTTGCGCATGATTTATAATAGGCTGTTCAATGGTCATTTTTCCATGGCGGGATATTCATATAAAAGGGTACTTATCGTCGGAGAAAAGGAGTCCACAGATCGTGTGAAGGAAATTGTAGATTATTATTATAAAAATCCGAGTTGCCAGATTTTTGATACCAATGTCGCAGGCAAAATGGAGGGTACAATAGATCAGGACATTCAGGCGGCCGCCCAGTCTTTCAAATGCAATGAGATTATCTTCTGTTCCAGGGATCTTGATAACACAACAATCTTTAAATGTATATCCAGTCCTACACTGACAGGAGTAAGTTTCAGGATAGCTGATAAGGATAATGCTGGCTTATTGGGAAGCCAGTCGAAAGATACATTAGGGGAGTGGTTTGCCATGGATATAGGATTTAAATTAGGCAGCTCTTTTCACCAGAGAAGCAAAAGGCTGATTGATATAGTTTTTGTTTGTGTCGCTGTACTGTTCTTTCCATTGATTCTTGTTCTAAGTAATAGCAAGAAAAAGATATACGGCAATCTTGTTCCTGTACTGCTTGGGAATAAAAGCTGGATTGCTTATGAATCAGCTGAAGCAAAAAAATCGGATGAACTGCCTGTTCTTCCAGAGGGTGTTTTTAAATGCTCTTCATTTTATATCGGGCAGGACTCAAGAACCTCCAATATATTGTATGCCAGACATTACAATATCTGGTCAGAAATTGAAAACCTATTGAAAGCCTTCTGCAGTTGATATTCTATAGCTTTCTACTGACCCATTATTATTGGCAACGAGTACATATTTGCTATTGCCTATGTCTATGATGGCAAGGTCCCTTATGTCTTGGCCAGCCTTTACTCCCAGGCGATTCGTGTCAATGGCTTTAAAGCCACCCTTCCCATCACCCAGGCAGAGCCCTAGGCATCCTGCATCATAGCGTACGGTTTCTGGTTCAACCGGGTAATGGTTGCCGCCGTAAAAGAAATCAAGATGGCCATCCTTGTTGATATCATCAATGGCAAAAGCTTTTATAGGCGCCAACTGGCAAAGGGGCGGGAGCTTATGCGCTATGAATTTGGCATTGCCCTGGTTTTCCAGATAATAATGAGCAAAGTCGTTCACCTCGGACTTTACAGCTCCTCCCAGTTGTTCGGGGGTATATATTTGATCAACTGCCGCCAGGGCATAATTTGAATAGGATTTGAATTTTTCCGAAATAAAAGGCATTTCTTCTGTCGAGCATTCTTTACCACGAACAGGAATCCACTGATTTTCAGATTGTTTGGTAAGTAAAATATCGTGGTCTCCATTTGAGTCAATATCGCCGGCAAACATGATCAGCTTATTTTCATCGCTCGGATGGAACTTGTTGTTTTCTCCATGATTACCCAACAGTAGATCCATGTCGCCGTCGCCATCAAAATCAGCTTTCTCAATCGACCAGTACCATCCCGAGCGTTCCCTACCATCGGAGAAAATGTTTTTTTGTACAATTTTACCTTCCGAGAGGATGCGTGCAGTGGGAGTCATCCATTCACCCACCAGAATCAAATCATCATTACCGTCGCCATCAAAATCATCAGATACAGCATCGGTAACCATACCATATTCACCAAGCTCCGGGCTGAGGTCCTCTGTTCGATCCTCGAATCCGGATTTATAATTCAGTAACCAGCGGCTTTTACCCGAAAGGCCGTAGGAACCAGGTGTTCCTCTGCCACCGATAAATATATCCTGAAGGCCATTATTATCTATATCCAAAGAAGTGATGCATTGACCATCTGATGCGGAGTGAATATCAAATTTTTCCTCTGTGAAATGGCCTGTTCCATCATTAATCCATAAGAGGTCTTTCAATGCCGATTCGTGTGTTGGTATTTCTGAACCCCCTGTCACTATAAGGAGATCGATGTCCCCATCTCCTTCGTAGTCCACAGGAAAGGATTCCAGTTGGTCAGATTCATTTATACCAGGTCTGGAGGAATGTTCTCTGCTTAAAAATTGATTATCCGGCGATTGAATATAAATTGCTGCTGTGCTGTTTTTAGCATTGGATATGAAGATATCATTCAGATTATCATTGTTGTAATCAGCTATAGAAAAGAAGGGGCCATTTTGAGAGACTTTATGAGGCAATAAGACCTGGCCCCGGTAGTCGTCATGGGCATTTTCTAGATGTGTAAAATCAAGGAGTTGGGCCTGCTTTAACAATGGGTTAGTTTTGTGCCGGTCTTTTCTATTTTCTCTCTTCGCCGTTTTGAACGAGATCTTCAGTGTCTGGTTGGCTTTGACATTCCTAAGTACTGTTTCTTCCAGGTGATCCCAATAGATGATTATGCTATCAGCATGTGACGAATTACCCATTCCATAAATGGCGAGGTCTTGGCTGGCTGACATATAAGCTCTGGCCGACAAGATGGTTTTTAACTGGGATTGGCCACCGCTGTATACAACAATCTGTGTTCCGAGTCCCCTTCGATTGCCTGGTTTGCCTTCAATGTCAATATTGATGTAGTTGTTTGAATTATTTGATTTGTTATTGTATATGCCTGCGATCCCGTTGGTATTGTTGATTACAATATCAGCATCGCCATCCCCATCCAGGTCGCCCCAAGCCATGCCACTAGAGAATGTGCCTTGTACAAAGCCTGCCTGCTTGCTGATATCCTTGAATTTGAGTTGCCCCTGGTTATGATATACTTTATTAGCAACAGGTGTACTAGGTATTGACGAGATAACTTCTGAGAAATTATTTTCATTGACCCGGATTTGGTTCTGATCTCGAAATCTTGTAAGAAAATCGTTATTCCGTAAATCCCGCAATATGCCATTACTAACTAGGAGGTCTGTTGAAGCGTCTTGGTCGAGGTCAACAAACAGGGGAGACCAGCTCCAGTCTGTGTGACTAACGCCAGCATAGTGGGCGATTTCCGAAAACTGTCCGTCCAGTCTGTTTAACTGTAGATTATTGACGGGATACTGGACTTGATTGCCTGCCTCGATGAGGCTTTGGAAATAATCAGGCCTCATCGATTCCATATTTGTCTTAGACCGGTAATGATCTCCAAACGCCATATCCAGACTTATAAAATCTGCTAATCCATCATTATTGATGTCATCGATATCAGATCCCATGCTGTAGAAAGAACAGTGTCCGGTACGTTTCTTTATTTCGTCTTTGAATACAAGCCCGGACTTGTTTATATAAAAATTATCACCATCACCATAGTCGTTGCACAAGTAAATATCTGTCCATCCATCCATATTAAAATCAGCACAAATGGCACTAAGGCCGTAAGCCCTGTTTTCGAAGCCCAATGCTTTGGTTCTGTCTTCAAAAAAGCCATCTTCATTAATGAAGAATTTATCAGAATAGGGGAGAGTGTCCCGTGTTTCCGTCTTGGCTAACATGGCGGCATACTGGTCCATAGGTTGGTTGACCAAATAACAATCGAGGTCTCCGTCATTGTCCGCATCAAAGAAGTGGGATTGAATGCCATAACCGGCATCATCCAGACCAAATTCTGCGGCCTTTTCTGTGAAGCTCAAATCTCCGTTATTGATAAACAACTTGTTTGTTCTGACAGAGCGCTGAAGCAGGAAAAAGTTTTTGACAACATAAATGTCAAGAAAACCATCATCGTTGATATCCACAAAATTGACCCCTGTTGACCAAAGCTTATCCTGGATGCCTGAGCTAACACTGATGTCTTCGAATTGAAAATCGCCTTTATTAAGATAGAGCTTGTCGCTCACCATATTGCCACAGAAGTAAACATCCGGTAAGCCATCGTTATTGATGTCACCTATGGCTACGCCGGCACCCTGATAGATAAAATTCCATATAAAACTATGAAGCCGTTTATTTTCGCGAATAAGGTTGTTGAATCTTATTCCTGAGTGTTCGGCATCAATACTTTCAAGAATGATACTACTCTGCTCTTCGGTAATCATTTCGGTAGCATGATCACCACATGATTTCAGGGAAATTATCAAACCTAGAAATAGAATCTTTACGATTCGGTTCATGCTTGCAATGTTTTGGCTTGAATCTAAATTAGTAATTTGCATGATTTATTATAAAATACTGGCCCTTGAAGCTGCTTAAAAGTCATATTCATAAAGAAGTCAGGTCTTTGTACGAGGAATTGGTTTCCATCAGGAGGCATCTGCATGCTAACCCAGAACTTTCATTTAAGGAGAAAAATACCAGTGCCTTTATCAGACAGATACTCGACAGGGAAGGGATAAGCTATACCTCCGGCTATTGCAAATATGGGATTGTAGCCGATATAAGAGGTAAGAAAAAGCAGAAGACTATATATCTGAGAGGGGATATGGATGCTCTGCCTATTCAGGAGGTTCCAGGAAGAACGTATGGATCCAATGTAAAAGGTGTCATGCATGCATGTGGTCATGATGTGCATACAACCTGTGTGTTGGGATCAGCTATAATCCTCAACAGGCTCAAGAGTCATATTAATGGAACAATCAAAATTATCTTTCAACCTGGAGAGGAAAAATTACCTGGCGGTGCTTCACTCATGATTAAGGAGGGAGCCGTCACTACTGACGGATCATCTTTTATTTATGGTCAGCATGTTCATCCGCCTCTTGAAACTGGGATGGTTGGTTTTCGCCCAGGTCAATATATGGCATCAGCGGATGAGTTATTCATAAAAGTCAGGGGAAAGGGAGGACACGCAGCCTTGCCACAGGACTGCATTGATACAGTACTTGTTGGGTCTGAAATTGTCACGTCACTGCACCAGCTGGTCTCACGGTATTCGAGCCCTATGGTACCCACTGTATTAAGTATAGGAAAGATTCAATCCTTGGGAGGAGCCACCAATATTATACCTGATGAATTGGAAATGGCTGGGACATTGAGAAGTATGGACGAATCCAATCGGAAAAAGATGCACACTATGATTCGCCAAGTGGTCAAAAATAAGGCTGCCGCCTATGGTGCATCAGCAAAGGTTCAGATCAAATACGGGTACCCAAGCTTATTGAATGATGAGGAGCTGGTAGAGCGGTCTATGGATTACGCCAGAGAATACCTGGGAAGTAAAAATGTAGTGCTTCTTGATAAAAGAATGACATCTGAGGATTTTGCCTATTATTCCCAACTGATGCCTGCATGCTTTTACAGGCTGGGAACGGGTAATCGGAAAAAAGGTATAAAAGCCCCTGTACATACGGCAGAATTCGATATCGACGAGACAGCTCTTAAGGTCGGTGTGGGGCTGATGAGTTATATGGCCCTTCGTGAATCACAACTCTAATTCTAACATATTATAAAAATATTTTATTTGTACTCATCAAATTGACAATAATATATACATTATAAAAAAATATAATGTATCTTAGCTGCCTAATTAACTCAGAATTAAGAAAACTATGGCTAAGATTTTGATCGTTGATGACGACAAGAGCATCAGAAGAACACTCAAGGATATTCTCGAATTTGAAAAGTATGAAGTAGAGGAGGCTGAGGATGGTCTGACATGTATTGTTAAGGTTAAGCAGGAGAAATATGATGTTATCATCCTCGATATTAAGATGCCTAAGATGGATGGCATGGACGCCATCGACAGGCTGCAGGATCTTTGTCCGGATGTGCCTGTAATCATGATCAGCGGACATGGTGACATAGATACAGCCGTTGAAGCTGTAAAGAAAGGGGCATTTGATTTCCTTTCTAAGCCACCTGATTTGAACAGATTGCTTATCACAGTAAGAAATGCACTGGATAAATCCACGCTCATCGTTCAAAAGAAAAATCTTCAAACCAAAGTAAGGAAGAGCAAGGTAACTGAAATAGTAGGTAGCTCATCTGAAATAAACATTATCAAGGAAACCATTGAAAAAGTGGCACCTACGGACGCTCGTGTTTTGATCCAGGGCCAGAATGGTACTGGTAAGGAATTGGTTGCCCGTTGGCTGCATGAAAGATCGGCCCGAAAGGATGGTCCGATGGTGGAAGTCAACTGTGCTGCCATCCCATCTGAACTCATAGAGTCAGAGCTTTTTGGACATGAGAAAGGCTCTTTTACCTCTGCCCACAAGCAACGCATAGGAAAATTTGAATTGGCCAATAAAGGAACCCTCTTTTTGGATGAGATTGGCGATATGAGTTTAAGTGCGCAGGCCAAAGTACTTCGCGTACTACAGGAGAACAGGATTATGCGCGTCGGTGGTGAGAAGCAGATCAATGTGGACGTGCGCGTGGTTGCGGCAACAAATAAAGACTTGAGACGTGAAATCGCCAAAGGGAATTTCAGGGAAGACCTTTTTCACCGCTTAGCTGTCATTATCTTAAGAGTGCCTTCGTTGAATGAACGCAAATCGGATATACCACAACTTGTAGAGCATTTTAATGAGAAAATATGCAAAGAATACGGCACAAGTCCTAAAAAGATTGATGCAGCTGCTTTGAAAGAACTGCAACAAATCAATTGGACAGGTAATATCAGAGAACTGAGAAACGTTGTTGAAAGGCTGATTATCCTGAGTACGGATAAGATCACCAAGAAGGACGTTACAGATTTTGCTGTTTCCCTGAGTAACAGAAGAAACAATTTGCAGGAATTATTCGATAAATTTGATTCTTTTGCGGATCTCAGGACCTATCTTGAGAAAGAATATGAAAGGTACAAGGCTGTTGTAGCCTAGGCTTTACCGCTTATGAATTAAAATATGAATGCAAGGACTAATAATTTGAAGAAATGGTCCAAAATCAAAGGAGAGAACTCCTGGACCATGTTTAAGGTTATTGCAGAGCTTGTTGATGGTTTTGAAAAACTCAACAGCCTGGGGCCCTGCATCTCCATTTTTGGCTCAGCACGCACCAAACCGGATCAGGAATACTACCAATTGACGGTGGAAATAGCGCGTACACTTGTCAATGAAGGTTATGGTATCATAAGCGGTGGTGGTCCCGGTATTATGGAAGCGGCTAATAAAGGTGCCTACCTCGAAGATGGTCTTTCAGTAGGCCTCAACATCGAGCTTCCCTTTGAACAATCAGGCAACCAGTATATTGATCCGGATAAGAATCTTGAGCACAGATACTTCTTTGTCAGAAAGGTTATGTTTGTGAAATACTCACAAGCCTTTATTGTCATGCCGGGCGGTTTTGGTACCCTCGATGAGCTTTTTGAAACAATTACACTCATACAGACTGAAAAAATATCGAAAATACCTGTTATCCTTGTAGGCAGTGAATTCTGGACCGGCCTTAAAAAATGGGTATCTGATGTGGTGCTTAACGAATTCGGTAATATTTCACCTGATGACCTGGACTTATTGCCTATCGTTGATACGCCGCAGGAGGTATTGTCCATTATTCAAAACTTCTACGGGGAATCCTCCGACAACAGGCTCGAACCTAATTATACCCTCTAGTCAAAAAAGATCCAACGCACACCCATGCGAAAGCGGTTATCAAATTGCGGGTAATTCTGGATTTGATAGTTGACCTCTGGTAAGAGCAGGTCAGAGAAATTGTCATACCTGAAGAACAATCGGAAGTTTTTCACCTGGGCTGTGATGTATACCTCAGATTCGGGATAGTATCCTGTCTCTTCTGGGGAAGGATAAAATGCTCCGTTCACTGGCATGAAGGAAAGGCCCGATCCATTGTAGTCAATATTATAATACATTATACCAACGCGCGCTTTCAGCTTCTTTTTGAAAAACCTGTTTTGCAGGTATAAATTGTGTCTGCTAAACAATTGCGGCAATTGGAATATGTTATCGTTGAAGCTCTGGTACAGTATTTCATTGTCAAAGCCAATAAATTTCCAGAACAGGGAATGTTTGGTTACAATCTGCGCATAATTTACGCTACCATCAAATTGCTCTGGGAGAGCACTGAAATTATAGAATACAGGATTGTCCTGCAAGCCTATTTTAGCTGAAATTTCGAGATTGAGTTTGTCAATAATCAGTTTTCCACCTGCACTGAGTTCATTTATTTTCGAGAAACTGTTGTCGATAACCCTCTCCGCCGTGACAACGAAATTTTCCTGTATGAAAAATGCATCGAACCGTGCCGAATGGAAGGTTCCTATAAAATCTCCCAAAGCACCTAGCTTTAGATCCAACTGGGCATCCAGGGAGAAATTACCCACATTTTCACCAATGGCCAGCCTTGCATCTGCTTTTAACTTTCCAAGCTGTCTTACCGATAGTCCTGCCGAGGCATTTATGGAGGCATCATGCATATGATTTTTATCCAAGCTGTTGTCCAGCATCAGGTATCTGTAGCTGGCTCCAATATTAAGGCTGATACCTTTATGTGTAAAGCTGAAGTCAATATCATTACTGATTCGATTGAATTTATTGACTACACGCAGTCCACGGTCATTAGCGAGGTAGGACCTGTAAATACTGATTTCATCTTCGCTGCCTGCATCTTCATCACTAAAGCGGTAATAACCGTTTTCCAGCCTTATATGATGGTGCAACCCCAGGTTTTGGGATTTGTTTTTCCAGAAATTATCTGCTGCATAACTGAAATACTGGTGCCTGCTGCTGGCATTATCCAGGTGGGTTCCTATAGAGCTGCGTTGATTGCGGTATATTGAGCTGATCATGTCCAGGGAATCGACGTCTTGTGTGACGCCCCCGTTATGTAGCTCATTGAAATTGTTGGCAAGAAAGCTGAAATAAAACTCATGTTTGTCTGCAATCCTGTTTAAGCTTATACCAAATCTGGTAGCTTTTGTTTCCTGTTCTCTGTAAAAGCCCTCCTGCTTGATGCGGCTGTAATCAATAGCGATATTCATTCCATCATCGAGGTTCCTGCTGAATTTGGCTCCAACCTGGAAGTTTTGCTGCCCGGACTGAGGACTGAAATACAATTCATTATAAGGTCTGTTCAATTCATAGAACGGGAGAGTATTTTGTTCAAGTCTATAAATATCGTATTGGTGATATCCGATATCTGTAAAAATGTTGTTCCTTTCCTTGAATGCAATTTGTATCGCTGAAGAACCCAGGTTGCCCAAAGTAAGAGCACCAGTATCGAATTGACGATGCGGAGCGTATATTTCAAAGCCGTTAAGACTTGTGTCCTTAAGTGTTGTTTTGTTTTTTCTCTTATCAAGCTTAAAGGTCTTGATCACAGGCTTTACCTTGGGAAGTTCTAGCTGACTTTGCTGACCTGGATATGTGCTGCTTGGAATGGTTGACCGGGGCTGCTGAGATAGTAATTGGTGATAGCCGATGCTTAGGGTGATCGGTATCAAAAGTAGCCTGACAATTATGCAAGAAAACCTAGACAAATTACGATGATATTTTAAGCCAATTACAAAAGTAAATATGGCTCTTTTTAATTATTGATTTGATTCGCTAAGCGAATAATTCAAAAGCATAAACGCTATGTAGCTGAAATCGGTATACAAATTTGAGAAAAAAGCCAAGAAAATATGGATCGTATCACCTGACCTGCACTTTGATACAGCAAAAGTTGAGTTTAGCAATATTGTCAGGCCCCAGTACGAGTTCGGTGAGTAGGCATTTAAACTGCTATCAAAAACGATTTGATTATTACCCGGGACCTGAGTAAAGAATTGTACTTATTACTTCCTCTGTCATAGTTCAAGAATTTTCTCAATGAGCTGGCCATCTATGATCCCAGCAATGGTGATAATCCGGTGACTTGGCTGGCCGTCTGGAGGGATTGTAATGAGTTCTATGAGCTGACCAGCTTTGATAATGAGATGACCACGGAACTCATCAAGCGCTTCCGCAAACGCTGGAAAAGGCATAATCCCATAAAAAAGCGGCTCGAAGGCCGCTTTATAATTTCAATCTGTTTCTAGTCCAGTTTTTTCTGTCTGGACTGTTCAATATTTTTTTGCTTCATTGCTTCTCCAATTTGCTGCGAAGCGGTGAACGAGCTCACCATTTCAGATAGCATATCGGATCCCGATGACGGAGAAGTAGGAAGCAGTATCAGGTTGCTGTTGGCATTTTCACCCATGGATTGTAGTGTATCATAGTGCTGAGTGACAACTATAAGCGCCGAGGCTTCCTGACTGTTAATTCCTACATTGTTCAGCACTTCCACACTCTCTTCAAGCCCTTTGGCTATTTCACGTCTTTGGTCGGCAATACCTTGTCCCTGAAGGCGTTTGCTTTCCGCTTCAGCCTTTGCCTTGGCCACGATGCGAATCCTCTCAGCTTCACCTTCATACTCAGCAGCAATTTTTTCTCTTTCGGCCGCATTGATCCTGTTCATCGCTTCTTTTACCTGTGGGTCAGGGTCAATATCGGTTACAAGAGCTTTGATGATATCATAACCATAGGTATTCATCGCTTCTTTTAGCTCCCGCTGAATCGCCAAGGCAATGTCATCTTTTTTCACGAAGACATCATCGAGTTTCATTTTTGGGACTTCGGCACGAATCACATCAAAAACATAGGATGTAATCTGATCGTGGGCATTGTGAAGCTTGTACATGGCTTCAAATATTTTATCCCTTAGAATGAGGTATTGGACAGATACCTTTAATCGAACAAAAACATCATCAAAGGTTTTGGTCTCCACCACCACATCGAGTTGCTGGATTCTTAAATTGAGCCTTCCTGCCAGGCGATCGACAAATGGAATTTTGAAGTGCAGCCCGGAGGTGCGGATGCTGTGAAAGCGACCAAGCCTTTCGACAATGGCAGCCGTTTCCTGTTTGACTGTAAAGAGCCCTAGTGATAAAACGATGAGAGCAAAGAAAACAATAGGAACAATAAATACCGGATTCATAATGACTAATATTTTTTAGTTGAAGAATGACAATTTAATAATTTCAACATGGAACTATGAGCTAAAATTCAAAATTGAATGAAAGTTCTACCAATCATCCGTTTTTTTGGTTGGACATCCTTAAATATTCGTTAAATAAATCGGGCAGTACCGTATCTCTCTGTAGAATACCTTTGATTACATATCATTCACAATAGCATCTTAAGATTAAAGCTCTGTCTAATGTCTGCTATTGTTTTATTTTTGCAATCTTAAACAGAGAAACAATGATGAAGAAAACATTATTACTTTCACTTATGCTGGCGCTATTATCTTCTTGTGGCGGAGATGGCAATTCAAAATCCAATGAATTATCACCTGAAAAGAAAGCCTACCTTGAAGAGCATGGCCATGATCATGATCACGATCATGGCGACACGCCCAAAGCGATAGAAAACAATTCAAGAACCAGTGTTCCTGTAGAGCGTAAGGCTACGACACCATTCAACGAGCCAGCAAACAACCCCTACAAGACTAAAGCTCAAATGCAAGCGGATGCCAAAGAGGAGATTAAACCTGCATCTCGTGAGGTTCCTGATGCCTGTACCCTGGTCACGGATGCTTTTATTGGAAAAGTTATTGGTGTGGACGCTATGGGCATCAATATCAAGGATGGATCAAGTGCTGCAAGCCCCTATGCACGTTCTTGTTTCTTCAGATGGGATCATAAAGGGATACCCAATTCAGGAGTTCTGATCCAGGTCTCAGATAATCCCGTACCAGAGGAATTCCCTGAATGGGCAGCCTATTACATTCAAGCAAAAAAGAATCAGGGTGAAAAGTCGCCGGATGGCGCTTTTGAATTCCGGTATGAAGATTTTAAAGGTCTTGGTGAGGCTGGTGCGTACAGTTTTGAATTGCACCGATATATGTGGAGGGATAAAGATGACTTTGTCTATCTCATCGCCTTCAATCTGCCGGCTACTGAAGCAGAGGAGCTGGAATGGGCAAGGGGTATTGGTGAGGAGATAATGAAGAACGTTAAATTCTAGTGGATGCTCCACGCTCTTAGAATTGAGAACTATGCCATCATACAGTCAGTCGATATTCGATTTGACCAGAGCCTGAATATTATCACTGGTGAAACCGGTGCAGGAAAATCAATTCTATTGGGTGCTTTAGGCCTTATCATGGGTAAAAGAGCCGACACATCTGTATTGTATGACAAGGCAAATAAATGTTTTGTCGAAGCCAGTTTTAATAATTATCCCGAAGAGATCAATACTGTTCTGCGAGCATTTGATTACGATGTGGAGGATGAACTTATTATCCGTAGAGAGATATCGTCATCAGGCAAATCGAGGGCATTTGTCAACGATACGCCTGCGAAACTTGAATTGCTCAAAAACTTGTGTGAACACCTGGTTGATCTCAATGCACAATTTGAGCTCAACTCCATACGGGAAGAGAAATTTCAACTGTCTTTGATTGATGCCTATGCCAATCACAATGATCTCTTGTCTGCCTATCAATCCCTTTATACTGAATGGAAAAAGATCAGTTCCGAGCTTAAAGCTCTCATCAATGATGAATCTCAGCAACTCAAGGAAATGGACTTTTTGAGGTTTCAGTTTGACGAGCTTGATAAAGCAGATTTGGAAAATGAAGAGCAGGAAAGCCTGGAGTCCGAAATGGCTGTCCTGGAAAAGTCCGAAGAGCTGGAAGGCCTAATGGAGGAAACCCGGTTTATCTTGTCAGAGAGTGATACGCCTGTCAGAGAACTGCTCAGGCAACTTTTATACAAATGGGAGGGCTTTTCTGGAATTGATGGCGAGATTTCAAAGGCTAATGAGGTTTTCAATCAGATTGATGGCCTCATAGAATCCTTAATGGACAGTACCGACAGTATTTCCAATCGTCTTGAAGCAGATCCCAGGCGATTGGCTGAACTGGAGGAGCGTCTCAATACCATCTACACACTTCAAAGAAAACACCAGGTCAGCTCTGTTGAAGAGTTGCTTGGCATCTATAGTGATTTGCAAAACAGAATCGAAGGATTTGACAGCAATCAGCATCGCATAAAAGAACTGACACAAAAATCTCAAGTCCTTGAAAAGCAATTGCTTGAGCGATCGCTTATGTTGCGCGAATCCAGGAAGTCTGTCTTTCCATCTATACAAGAAGAAATAAACAAGAAGCTGGATCTTCTGGCCATGCCTTCTGCTGAAATCAAGATTGAATTAGGGGAGCGAGAGCATTTTACCAATACAGGTAAAGACGATGTCCAAATACTTTTTAAGGCTAATAGGGGGGGAGAGTTTTTGCCGATCAAGAAAGTTGCTTCAGGCGGTGAAACAGCCAGGCTTATGCTGTCCTTGAAATCTATGGTGGCCCATGTTCTTGAAATGCCGACTATGATTTTTGATGAGATAGACTCAGGGGTCTCCGGTGAAGTGGCCAATCGCATGGGCGATATTTTGAAAAATTTATCTTCAGCACACCAGATCATCTGCATCACTCATTCACCTCAGGTTGCTGCCAGGGCTGTAAAACACTTTTTTGTTTTCAAGGAAGATATCGACAGCAGAACCGTAACCCATGTCAAAGCACTGGAAGGTGCTGAGCGGCTCAATGAGATCGCTAAAATGCTGAGTGGAGATCCGCCAAGCGCATTCGCTCTTGAAAACGCGAAGGAACTCATCGGCTGATTGCTGAGCTTCATTTCTATTTTTTATTAACTTCACTCTTTCTAAAATCAGAGATATGTCATTTGGACTATTAAAAGGTAAGACAGGAATTATTTTCGGTGCACTGGATGAGAATTCAATCGCCTGGCATGTGGCTGAAAGAGCCCATGAGGAAGGGGCACGCATTGTATTAACCAATGCACCCGTTGCTCTGCGGATGGGAGCCATTCAGACCCTAGCTGAAAAGCTTCAAACAGAAGTGATAGGTGCTGATGCTACTTCAGAGGAAGATCTGGAAAACCTTCTGACCCGATCCATGGAAATTTTTGGAGGGAAGATAGATTTCATGCTACACTCCATAGGCATGTCTTTAAATGTCAGGAAGAAGAGAGAATATACGGATATCAAGTACGACTGGATGTCGAAGACCTTTGATATTTCTGCTATTTCATTCCACAAGTTGATGCAGACCGCTTATAAGCTTGATGCAATGAACGACTGGGGCTCTATCCTTGCTTTGAGTTATATTGCTGCTCAGCGGACTTTCCCTGATTACAGTGAAATGGCCGAATCGAAAGCTTTATTGGAGTCTTTTGCACGAAGTTTCGGATACCATTGGGCGAAAAAGAAAAATGTTCGTGTCAATACCATCAGCCAAAGCCCTACCATGACTACTGCGGGCAGTGGTGTTAAGGGTTTTGATGAATTTTTCGCCTATGCGGATAAGATGTCTCCACTGGGTAATGCATCGGCTGAATCATGTGCCGACTACTGTATAAGTTTATTTTCTGATCTAACCCGAATGGTCACGATGCAAAACCTCTTTCATGATGGGGGCTTTTCAAATATGGGTATGGCGCCTGAAGTGCTTGAATAGGATTTAAACTTTCCGGGCTGAGCTGATTACAGACAGGCCAATTTTGTTCATGCATAGAAAGTCTATAGTTTTCGCGATAAACAGAAGTTTATCATACAATTGCATCTCAGATTTGGCTATGGTCTTTTTCTTCAAAATACTGCCAGAAACCACCCATCCCAACATGCCGAATGCATTGAAATAGCGGGATTTACTTATTTTAAAGCCTTCTGTAAACAAGCTGTTCAGGGACTTTTTTGTGTATCTGCGGTAATGCTCCAAGGCAGTATCAAAACTGTTGTATAAAGCCTGGTAGGCCGGCACCAGAATGGTGAGTTGTCCACCTGGTTTTAAGAGCTTTCTACAGTTCTTTATAGCAAGCGCATCATCTTTTATGTGCTCGACCACATTCAATGCAAATATGCTGTCAAATTTTTCAATAAGATCCGCATAGCGCGTATTGAAGTCCGGCGCACTAATATCCATTTTGAGAACCGATTGAGCTGAATCACCAAAGCTGGTATTGAGTATGTCGATGTAATTATCTCTAATATCACTTAAGTGAATCGATGCACCTTCTTCTATAAAGTGGGCCGAAATATTGCCTATGCCTGATCCGATTTCGAGGATTTCTCCATGGCAAAAGTCCTTAATGTTTTCATACATCCAACGGTTGAAACGTGGAGCAAATGAAATGGCATCAAGGGTATCTATGCCTACTTCATCTAGTTCAGGAAAACTGAATTCTGAAGGATTCATCGACTGATAAAATTGTATTTGAAAATGCAGTACAAAGCCCTTAACCCATCCTTCCAGTTGATTTTTTTGCCCTCTTCGTAAGTCCTTCCGTAATAGGAGATACCGACTTCATAGATTCTTATATCCTTCATCCTTGAAATCTTGGCTGTTACTTCCGGTTCGAAGCCGAATCGTTTTTCTTTGAGATTGATGGACTTTATGATATCACTCCTGAATAGTTTATAACAGGTTTCCATGTCTGTCAGGTTCAGGTTTGAAAACATATTTGAGAGCATCGTCAGGAATTTATTGCCTATCGTGTGCCAAAAGAACAGTATTCTGTGTGCATTACCACCTAGAAATCTCGAACCATAAACCACATCAGCGTGGCCTTCCACTACCGGCTTCAATAATAAATTGAATTCCCGTGGGTCATACTCCAGGTCAGCATCCTGAATGATAATAAAATCTCCTGTCGCTTCCCGGATACCTGTATGAATGGCTGCTCCCTTTCCCATATTTTTTGGGTGGTTATGCAGATGTATTGAGCTGTACTTTTCTGACAGAGACTGTGCGATTGCTCCTGTATTATCTGAGGATGAATCATTGACAATAATGATTTCTTTGTCAACCGAATCAATCAATTCAACGTCAAGTACAGAATTTACAATTCGTTCAAGACTTGATTCTTCGTTATAGGCAGGTATGATTATAGAAAGTTTCAATGACTACTGGTTTAGTATCTTATTAATGACTTCCTGTTCAGGCTGTACACCAAGCTGCATAGCCCTGTTCAAACTTGCTTTGGCTTCTTGCAGCCTTTTAAAGGCATGTAAGCCGTTAGCCCTCTGGTAATGATACAAAGCTTTATTAGGGTCCATTTGGATCGCCCTGTTGCTTGCATCTATGAAACCCTGGTAATCATTAAAGAGCTGATGTAATCGCGCTTTTTCATACCACATATCGGCATGATAGGGTTTCAATTCTAGGTATTTCGTTATGTCATTCAGTGCATTTTGCCACTGACCGGAATTGTTGAATATCACCGATCTGTTCAGGTATAGATTGGCAAAATTAGGATCAAACTCCTGGGCTTTGTTAAAATTTTTGACGGCGTTATTAGGGTCTCCCAGTTTAGCGTAGGTGGCACCACGATTGGTCCAGTACTCAGCATTATCCGGGTCTAATACTATGGCTTTATTATAATTGTCAAGCGCTTTGAGCAGTGAATCCCTTTGAGGGAAACCGAAATACAATTTTGCCCTGGAATTATAGGGTTCGGGTTTGTCCTGAACCAACTTTATGACTTCAGAGTAATCATGAAGGGCTTCCGCGATCCGCCCTTCATCACGGTAATAATTGGCGCGGTTGCCCCATGGCAGGGTTGATTTAGTATGGTATTTAAGTACGTGAGTCCATAAGGTACCGCTGTCGTGCCAGATTTTATTTTGCTGAAAGCACATCATACCATAGATCGCTAATATAGCTGCTACCAATCCTGTAACCAGGGGTTTTCGTTTCGGATTGGTTTTGACATACTGTTCAATAAAATAGGCCATGATGAAAAACAGGCCAATGTATGGTATGTATGTAAATCTGTCTGCGAGGAATCCCTGTCCGGCGCCCAGTATTTGCAGAAGTAAAACAACATTGACCATAAAGAACCCAAGACCGAAAAACCAGACATAATATTTCTTGAAGTATGATCTCCAAAGGGCCCAGCCCACTAGAAGGAAACTTATGGGCGACACAAAATAGTACCAGTCAAGGGAAGAAGGGTAGGGATAGAGGGGTGACATTTTGTATGGAACAACAGACTTGACCAGATAGATCAATAGTGAAAAGCTGCCGATGAATATTCTTGAAATTCCTTCGTATACCTGTTGTGTCGATCCTTCATCCTGCAGAAAGTAGATGCCCAGGATTCCCACAGCCAGCGAACCGATAAAATAAAGCCATTTATTCAAAATGCTCTTTAAAGTGATGGTCTTTTGTCTTGAAAGATAGTAGTCAACAAGGACCAAACTGACAGGCAGGACAACAGCCTGTATTTTAGAGAATAGTGAAAGAATGAAGCAAAGACCTATAATTGCATAATAAGATGTCTTAAAGCCTTCTTGTTTGCCCCGGATATAATAGAGCATTGCTGCCAGATAAAAGGCACCGAAAAGAACATCTTTTCGCTCTGTAACCCAGGCCACGGATTCAACCCGCATGGGTTGGATAGCAAACAAAAGGGTTAGTATTATAGTACCATAATTGCCCAATCCCAAGCGCAATCCTATCCAGAATACAAACATACAACACACAAGGTGTAATAGAATATTATCCAGGTGCCAGTACAAGGGCTGATCCAGTCCAAAAAACTTGTTTTCCAGTAAAAATGTCCAGACAGTCAGTGGGTTATACCCCCCAATTACGTCGGATTTGAATATTTTGGCTGTATTCTCCCAGAAGTTCTGCTTATTGAGACTCGTAACCAGCTCATTGTCAGTAAAGTTTCTGTCATCATCCCAATTGACGAATCCATTATTTAAACTGGGGCTGAAGCATGTAAATGCGAAAACAAGAATAAGGGCGAGGTAGCCCCATTGCTTTTTTCCAGCTTTCTTTTGTTGAATTTTTTCTTGCTCAAAAGCCTTCTGTTTCAACTTTTCTTCCTTGAGTTGCTTTTTCCTTTTCTTGGAACCCATGGTATAGATTGCGGAGTAAACCACAATATAAACCATTGTTTTATATATATAATAAATTATTAATATAAATTAACAGCCTGGAACTAACAAAGAAAGCCATCCTGAGTGAACAGGATGGCTTTCTTTTCTGGAGGAAAATATATTTTAAGCTCCTTTCTTTTTCGAAGCGCAACATGATTTTGTACCTTCTTTAGAACATGTTTTTGCTTTTGACTTTTTTTCAACATCCGCTTGCTTTTCAGCAGACATGACAGAAGTTTCGTCAAGGCTTACAAAGCTTTCACTTTCTTCGTCAAATATTACTTCAGTCATTTTAACAGCACCTGAATACTCGCAATTTGACTTCATGTAGTAGCTGACATTACCTGTTACACTACATACTTTTTTCTCGATGTTTTCATCTTGAGCAGCAGCTATTTCTGCAGCTTTTTCAGCGGATGCTACTTTTGTTTCGCTATCGGCAGAAGCTGATGCAGTTTTAGAAGCGCATGTCTTAGCACATGTTTTGCTGCAAGACTTTTTTGCTGAATTTGATGTGTCCTGAGCTGAAACCAACCCTGCACATAATACGAAAACTGAAAGGAAGAATAATTTTTTCATGTTATTTGAATTAAATGTAAGCAAAATGAGAACCCAAAAATGATCAGAATTTTTGACAATTCCAATGATTCACAGTCCTTTGTAACAATTATATAAACCATACTTGTTGCTAATATTAATTTTGTCGGGTTTTAAACATTTCATTAAGTACTTGTCAAGTGAAGTATATGCTTCCTTTTAATTTTATTATCTGGATAATTTCTGATATTTTAGAATGTCTTTCCTTCTGTAATCATAGTATTCCACAACCCATGTAAATGAAGCTATTTCTTCCATTATATTTTTCCGTTTTTTTCCTCGCTACACGATGCAAGTCTGTGAATTATACGCCGTCAGACTATGAGGGTCAAATGATTACCATTGGGACAGGAGGAGGTTTTACAGGCTTAATTGAGGAGTACACTATCCTATCGAATGGCCAGTTTTTTTATGGGAATGGCAACGGAAACTATACGATGGAACTGGATCGCTTTGATAAAAAGCATGTTAAACAATTATTTAAAAACTATAAATTACTTGGCTTTGATGATATAAACATTGACAAACCCGGTAATATGTATCACTACCTTCTCTTTAAGGACAAGGACAATATGCATAAAATACAATGGGGAGCGCATGATTCAAATGCACCTGCCGAGTTATTGATTTACTTTGCCAATTTGAAAAATATCTGTAACCAAGCTAAGAAAGAAAAAGTTAAGAGATCTTCAAATCTAAAAACGGAAAAAAGATGACACGTATAATTTTACTGGTTTTATGTTTTGGTCTGGGCAATATCCTGCATGCTCAATTTGATGAAAAAAGAATAAAGAATCCTAAGCCAACAATGGGAAGGGATTTTCAAAATATCATTAATACTCAGCTGATTCCATACTCGACACTGAAGTCAGCTAATCCGACAAAAGCTTCTTATAAGGGTAAGTTAGGACTTGATTTTAGTTTGAGTGAACAGGACTATGTCAAACTCATCAAGAAAAACGATGCATCCGGATTTTATTGGCTTTACAGTTATGCGCCAGGACTCACCGGGAGACAACTTGGTGACAATAAAAAAGAGTGGCTTGAGATAAGCTTTCGCAAATTGGGATTTAAATCGGAAGGTCTTGGCATTGAAACCCTTGATGAGTGGACAGATGAGCAAGGGGTATATCATGCGCGTATGCGACAGACTCACATGGATGTTCCGCTGTATGATGCCGAAATATTGATGCACACCAAAACAGACAGGCATAGGCGATTCAATGGAAAGATGATTGATCCCGCCCTTTTGCAAACCAGCAAACCGGAAGCAATATCACTGGACAAATTGAAGAATATTGTCATTTCGCATCTGAATAATTATAAGGAGGAAAGCCTCAATATAAAATCCTTACAACTGGATTTCAGCACCAGGCAGTGGCGCGAAGAGCTGGTTTGGTATAAGGATTCTGAAGATAATTATGTACTCAGTTATCATGTGCAAGCCTATGCTAATCCTGCTGAACGTTATGAGTATTTTGTAAATGCTGAAACAGGCGAGCTTTTGGATTATTTTTCCAGTATTTGTAAGTTTCATGGAGAATTTGATAAATGCTCACATAAGCCCAGTTGCATATCGAATTCCCGACCTGAACTCAGCACAAGTACATCATCCGTAATATCAAGTACTGTCGTTCTAGACGGACCGACGATGAGTAATGCAACAGACCTGTCAGGTTCAGAAAGATTGATCAACACCTACGAAGTTGATGATGAGTATTTCCTTATAGACGCCTCACGAGAAATGTTTCAAATAGGCCAATCGGTTTTGCCTGACGATCCAGTTGGGGCCATATGGACTATTGATTTGAATAACACGTCTCCTGTAAATGAAAACAGTCTCTACACCCATGTTATATCATTGGATAATCTATGGAATGATTCCCCTGAAGGTGTATCAGCCCATTTTAATGCCGGCTTGGCTTATGAGTATTTCAAGGAAAACTTCAATAGGGAAAGCATCTCCGGTACGGGGCAGAGCATTATTTCTTTTATAAATGTGACGGACGAATTTGGCAATTCCATGGGTAATGCTTTCTGGAACGGCATAGGCATTTATTATGGCAATGGTGATGATGCCTTCGAGTCACTCGGACGTGCCCTGGATGTAGCTGGTCACGAAATATCACATGGTGTCATTGAAAGTACAGCTAACTTTGAATACAGGGATGAGTCGGGCGCAATGAATGAAGCATTTGCTGATATTTTTGGCGCTATGATAGACAGGGAAAATTGGTTGATCGGGGAAGATGTAGTCAAGCTGGAGGCTTATCCGTCGGGAGCTCTCAGAGATATGTCTGATCCTTATAATGGAGCACAGACAGGTGATTTTGGAGCAGGCTGGCAACCACGACACTATGATGAAAGATATACCGGTCAAGAGGATAATGGAGGTGTTCATATCAACAGCGGCATTATAAATCATGCTTATTATCTCTTCGCAGAAGATGTTGGCAAAGTAGTGGCCGAACAGGTTTATTACAGGGCGCTTACTACCTACCTGACCAGATCATCAGGGTTTCAGGAATTGCGGTTTGCTGTGTTGCAATCAGCTGAAGATTTATTTGGATCTGCTGTAGCAGTTTCAGCAGGTAATGCCTTCGACCAGGTAGGTATTCTTGATGAAAGTGAAATAGAATTTGAAGAGGACTTTGATACCAACCCGGGATCAGACTTGCTTTTGGTTTCTGACCAGGATCTCAGTCAATTGTACCTTTTTAACTTGCAGACAGGCGAAGAAATTTACAATCCTTTGAGTACAACAGAGATATTATCTAAGCCAAGCATCACGGATGACGGCTCGCGCATTGTTTTTGTTGGTACTGATAATCACGTGCACCTCATCGACCTGGATTGGAGCACAGACCCCCCAGCCTTTACTGAAAATGTTATTACAGTCAGTCCGGATTGGCGTAATGCTGTTATTTCAAAGAATGGACGCTTTTTGGCTCTCCTGGAAAATGTGGTTTCCAATAATATCATTGTATTTGATGTTCTTAATGATAATGTCAATGTGTTTGAACTTACCAACCCGACCTACACTCAAGGTATCAATACTGGGGAAGTACAATTTGCAGATGTTATGGAGTTTGATGCAACAAGTACGAGCATCATGTATGATGCTTTCAACCAGGTACAGGGTAGTGCTGGTGCACTCGAATATTGGGATGTTGGCTTTATTGAAGTGTGGAATCCTCAAGCCGATACCTGGGCATTGGGTGATATAGAAAAGTTATTCAACAACCTGCCGGAAGGCATCAATATTGGTAACCCCACCTTTTCAAAGAATTCTCCATATATAATCGCATTTGATATTTTTGATGGGGCCGTGTATGAGATTATTGGTGTCAATCTTGAGACTCAGGATCTGAATACTATTTTACCAAATACTGGCCTTGGTTATCCAAGTTACAGCAGGGATGACGGTTTTATGATATATGACCTGGACATTTTTGGATATACAGATCTTGGCGTTATGCAATTGACCAGCGATAAAATTGGACGTGTCGCCAACTCGGATGAGATTCTGCTTGTCGGTGGTAAATGGGGTGTCTGGTTTTCCAACGGCGAAAGAACTTTGTCTTCGACGAATAATTTGCTTTCGCCAGATCAATTTGGATTGACTCTAAGTCCTAACCCGGCAAGTGATTTTATAAATCTAGAAATACTTGACAAGTCATTATACTCAGCTAGCAAAAGCTATTTTCTTTATGATATCCATGGTCGATTGCTTAAATCTATCGTGGACAAAGGCAGCTCTATGCAAATAGATGTCAGGGAATTACAAATCGGAAGCTATAACCTTGTAATGGAAGCAGGTGGCAAGACGACGTCTTTACTTTTTATAAAGAACTAATTGCTCCTGGCTTGATGTCGAAGAAAATTCTTGTTATCCGCTTCAATGCGATAGGTGATATAGTACTGACAAGTCCTGTCGTGAAGGCTTTGGCGATATCTGGTCACGAAGTTCATTACCTGTGTAAGAAAACTTTTTCTTCATTGATTGATAGCAACCCGCATGTCAGCAAAACCTGGTTCCTGGATACAGACTGGACTAAACTGGTGGCTGAATTAAAGAGCGAGGGCTTTGATTGCGTATTGGATCTGCATAATACATTGAGGTCTAATAAGCTTAGAAAGGCCCTGGGTTTGAAGTCTTACGCATTGAAGAAAGACAGGTGGAATGATATGTTCATTACACGTTTTCAATTTGCCAGAAATCAAAGGCGTCATATTGTCGAACGCTTTATGGATGCTGCATCAGAATTACTTGATGGTGCATATGAGACCAATCCCGAATTTTACTTTCCCGGCGGCAAATCATATCTCGGAATTGATTTACCTGGTGAAGCCTATGTCTGTCTTGCTGTTTCGACGGCGCACCGCACCAAGAATATCCCACTGCATAATCTCAAAGCAGTGATTAAAAATCTGGATGCACATATTATATTAATAGGAGGTCCGGATGATAGAGAAGTCACCAAGATATTGCTTGAGGATGCATCCAATGATAGGCTTATAGATTATGCAGGTATATTGAGTATTGATGAATCGGCCTATGTGATTTCGAAATCGGAATTACTGATCACGGGGGATACAGGCATGATGCATATTGCTGCAGCATTAGATATTCCTGTGGCTGCTGTTTTTGGAAGCACGCATCCTATTTTAGGGTATACGCCATATTACGGAAGCAAAGCGGTCAACCATGCCATCATTCAAAATGAGGAATTGTCATGCCGACCATGTACGCGGCAAGGCAGAGAATCCTGCCCCAAAGGTCATTTTAAATGTATGAAAGGCATTTCTGTAGATAAAATAGTGTCTACAGTCGAAGCCTTGCTCAAAGCCTGAATCTTTTCCGGCTTTGTACTGTTATAGATTTGAAGTATTAATTAATAAAAATGAATTTTATGTCTACCAATAGGAACACTGATTTCCCTTTCCAGGGTAAATTGATGAAATACGCATCATTCTTCATCATCTTTTTGATTTTTTCGGTCGTACTTTCCAATACAACATTTATTACCATACCGGCAGGTCATAAAGGCATTATGTTTAAACGATTTGGAGGAGGTATTGATAAAGAAAGGATTTATAACCAGGGCTTTCAAATAGTTGCTCCATGGAATGATCTTATAATTTACGATGTGAGAACAAATGAAGGATCTGAAGAAATGGAAGTACTTTCAAAGAACGGATTGAGTATATATGTCGATCTGTCTTACAGGTTTAGTCCTTCCATGGATAAAATAGGATTTCTTCATGATGAAATTGGTCCTTCATATATCGAACGTATTATAATTCCAGAAATCAGATCGGCGACCCGTGAAGTTATCGGGCAATACCTGCCAGAGGAGTTGTATTCAACCAAACGCGAAGCCATCCAGGATGAGATATTTGAAGAAACAAGAGCATCGGTTGCAGAAAAATATATTGATCTGGATGCCATTTTGATCCGTGAAGTGCGCTTACCCGAAAAATTGAAATCAGCTATAGAGCAAAAGCTTGAGGAAGAGCAAATGTCCTTCCAGTATGAATTCAAACTCGATAGAGAAAGAAAAGAAGCGGAAAGAAAGATAATTGAAGCTCAGGCCAAAGCTGACGCAAACAAGATTCTAAATGCCAGTCTTTCAGATAAGATATTGAAAGATAAAGGTATTGAGGCGACCTTGAAGCTTGCACAGTCTCCCAACTCCAAGATCGTCATAGTTGGAGGACATGGTGATGGGCTGCCACTCATACTGAATAATTAATTATTGTAAGAAAGGGCTGAGTAAATCGGCCCTTTTTCTTTTATTCGTTTTTCATTCTAGAAGTCCTTTCTCGATGCGTACTTAGAAGTAGTTGCATCACTATTATGTATCAGTTTTTTCTGCGGACTCCAAGAAATATCAAAAAACATCCAATAATAATTTGAATTACTGAACCCCAAACATAGCCTTTCCCATACTCTGTCAGTTCCTCAATCTGGAAGAGGTATTGTCCTCCCTTATAAAGTCCATAACACAAAAACAATATACCAATTGCAATGATGAGTTTTTTCATATGTATCAATTAAACTCAATATCAGAACAGAAGTCTGGAATCACTTTGTCTGGTCTACAGAGTACTATTTTCTTACTGTTGTTGTAGTTGGTGTATAAAGGCCAAAAGTAATAGCATTGATTAAGCCATCAACAAAGGAGTGTTGAATAGTAACTGTGTAATCAGTTGCATTACCTGCCATTTTTCCAGGATCTGAAGTCTTTAATGGAGCTAGACCTGCAATAAGATAATGATTTTTTTCTTTGACCTCAATGCCTGTTTGAGCACCGTTTCCTACGTTGTAAGTTAAAGTATAACAAGAAGACATCGTTAAAGCGATGCAAAAAGTGAACGCAATGCCTTTCAATAAATTTTTCATGATAAATTTTTTGGTGATTAAAATTTGTTCTATACAAAATAAAAAAAAGCTTTTGGCTCTTTTCCTAGCTCTTTAAATATAAGCTAAATATATTTTTGGCATATTGAATATCGGATCTAAGAGTGTTAAAAAAATATAAAAAGTTGAACATACTGTATATAAAACAAAAAAGGCCCGACAAAACGTCGGGCCTTTTTAATATTTCATTTGTTATATTATTAAACGGCGAAACTCTCACCACATCCGCAGGTACGCGCTGCATTGGGATTGTTGAAATAGAATCCTTTACCATTCAAGCCCCCTGAAAATTCAAGAGTCGTATCACACAGATAAAGAAAACTTTTGAGGTCTGTTACGACCTTGACGCCATTATCTTCGAAAACCTGGTCATCTGCGTGTGAACTGTCATCAAAATCGAGTTGATAGGTCAGACCAGAACATCCTCCTGATGTCACCGACACCCTCACGAAGTGTTCGTCGCCGAGCTCCGCTTTTTCCATCAGTTCCCTGATTTTGTCTTTGGCAGAATCTGCTACAAAAATCATATCTACAAGGCTTCCTGGTTTGAGTTTTTCTCCTGGTAATCGGCTATAGCGCTTTTGATGGCGTCTTCAGCCAAAACAGAACAATGGATTTTCACCGGCGGAAGTGCTAATTCTTCCACGATATCCATATTGTCGATAGACATGGCTTCGTCGATGGTTTTTCCTTTCAGCCATTCGGTAGCAAGAGAAGACGAAGCGATAGCGGAACCACAACCGAAGGTTTTAAACTTGGCGTCTTTGATGATTTTTGATTCCTCATCGACCTCTATCTGAAGCCGCATTACATCACCGCACTCAGGGGCACCTACAAGTCCTGTGCCCACATTTTTAGAATCCTTATCAAGAGATCCCACATTGCGTGGCTGCTTAAAGTGGTCTAATAGTTTTTCTGAATAGGCCATTATTTCTTGTTTTAATCTTTAACGAATATAAGTTTATACGAGTTTCAATGCTTTTAATGCTCAGACCATTCGACCGCATCAAGATCGATACCTTCTTTATACATTTCCCAGATCGGACTAAGGTCTCTCATATGGTTTACACCATTGGTTACCTGTTCGATCGTCTGGTCTATTTCTTCTTCTGTAGTAAATCTGCCCAGGCTGAATCGGATCGAAGAATGTGCCAGGTCATCACCAAGCCCTAATGCAATCAGCACGTATGAAGGCTCCAGGGAAGCCGAGGTACATGCAGACCCAGATGATACGCCGATATTCTGATTGAATGTCATCATCAAACCTTCTCCCTCAACGTGCTTGAAAGATATGTTGCTTACATGCGGCATCCTGTGATCCCTATTCCCATTGACATATACTTCCTCAAGATTATTCATTAGGGAACTCTCGAGTTTATCTCTCAACTGAGACAAGCGCTTCGCTTCTTCCTCCATTTCAAGTCTGGCTAGTTTGGCAGCTTTGCCCATTCCTACGATACCCGGAACATTGAGCGTACCCGAACGCATACCACGTTCATGACCACCGCCATCAATCTGCGCTGTAACTTTAACACGAGGATTCTTTCTATTTACATAAAGAACACCAACACCCTTAGGGCCATACATTTTATGGCCAGTAAAAGCCATCAGGTGAATACCAAGTTCTTTTGGATGAACAGGAATTTTCCCTACGGCTTGCGTGGCATCACTCATGAACAAAACACCTTTTCGTGCACAGATCTCACCAATTTCTTTCATCGGTTGGATGACACCTGTTTCGTTGTTGGCATACATAATTGATACCAGAATGGTATTTTCTTTTATAGCTGCTTCGAGCGCTTCAAGATCGACAAGTCCATCGTCCATGACGTCAAGATATGTCACCTCGCCACCCATTTTTTCGATCTTCTTGCATGAGTCGAGAACGGCTTTATGTTCTGTTTTTAAGGTGATAATGTGATTTCCTTTGCGGGAATACATTTCAAAAACACCTTTCAGTGCCAGGTTGTCAGACTCGGTAGCTCCTGATGTGAATATAATTTCTCTTGGGTCGACTTGTATCAACTCAGCAATCTGCTGACGCGCTTCATCCACGCCTTCCTCTGCTTTCCAGCCAAAAGGGTGATTCCTACTGGCTGCATTACCATGAAATTGGTTGAAGTATGGCAGCATGGCCTCTACAACACGCGGATCTGTTGGTGTTGTGGCATTATTATCAAGATAGATCAGTTTTTTGTCCATTTTTCAGGGTCGAAATTTTTGCAAATATATATAATAAACCATCTGAAAACCCATGTCCACGGGCATTACCTTCATTAACACTAAGTTATTGCTAAAGTTCTAAATTTATTTAGATTAAATAAAAAAAGCCAATCTATTAAGATTGGCTTCGTTGAGTTTTGACTAAATGCTCAGTTGGTTTTCAGCAACTGATTCTTAATAATCAAATGATTGATTTTCTATAGAAGCTTTTCTGACAAGCTCTTGGTATTCTTCAAGGGTCAATCCATCCATGCAATAATCGATAGGATTTACGACGCGATCGTTGATGCGTACTTCATAGTGAAGGTGCGGAGCAGTGGATGTACCTGTACTACCGATCGTTCCGATTTTCTGACCTTTGACCACTTCGTCACCCACCTGTATATCAATTTCACTCAGGTGAGCATATAGGGTAGTGTACCCGAATCCGTGGTCTATAATTATATTTTTTCCATACCCGTACCTTCTTTTCTGAACACGGATAACCTTTCCATTGCCGGTTGCCTGTATGGCTGTACCACGTGGTGCTGTGAAGTCAATGCCTTTATGAAACTTCTTAACGCCATGCACCGGGTGTATTCTGTAACCAAATCCGGATAATGAGTGCATATTTCTTTTCAGCTTATCTTCTCTTACCGGTTTTATTGATGGGATAGACAGCAATTTTTTTTCTCTTTGCTTAGCCAGGGCCATTAATGTGTCGAGTGAATTTTTCTGCAGCTCAACTTTATACTGTAGCTTTTCAAGTCTTTTGCGTGTCGAACTGGCAAAATCTTCGGAATTCTTGATGCTTGATAAATATTCCATGCTTTCGGAACCCCCTGTACCACCTTCCCAGACAGTCTCATCAATCGGGTCAATACCAAATATCACGCGGTGTACCTGGGCATCTTTTTCCTGCAATTCATTCAATTCAACGGCGATTTTTTCAAAATCGCTTGAAATGCTGGAAAACTGATACTGCATTTGCTTCAGCTCTCTTTCCATAGCCTGTTCCTTGGGAGTTGGAATAACTGTGTAAGCAATGGTATAGAGTATGAAGGAAATCGATACTATCGTCAGCGAAAAACCGGTGAATTTCACGATCCTTTTCTTCCAGCTTACGCTAATCTTTTCATACTGCAGCGTATTCTGGTTAAAAACGTATTTCTCTTTACTCATGAGGTTTTTTAACTATTAGAATTAGTAGTTTTGATGCTTGTTTGAGCAAATGTGTCTAAAGGATCATTAGAAGCTGTAAAAATAAGCCCGATGTTCCTAAAATCAAAATTATTTGTTTCATAAAATTTGAATATATATAATTTTTGGTAATACGATTAATGTTGATTTGTAATTAATTATCAAATGAGCTAGAACATATTATAAAAATATATAATATTAAATAATTCATATTTAACCGAATTAAGCATGAACGCGCAGTCCATAAGGAAGACTTTCATCAATTTTTTTGAGTCACGGGGACATCATATTGTGAATTCAGCTCCTGTTGTATTAAAGGATGATCCAAGTCTGATGTTTACCAATGCGGGTATGAACCAGTTTAAAGATTTCTTCCTGGGCAATCAGGCACCCGATTATACTCGAGTTGCGGATACCCAGAAATGTTTGAGGGTTTCCGGTAAGCATAACGACCTGGAAGAAGTAGGCAGAGATTCCTACCATCACACGATGTTTGAAATGCTGGGCAATTGGTCTTTTGGCGATTACTTCAAGGAAGAAGCGATAGACCTTGCATGGGAACTGCTTACTAAAGTATATGGATTGAACGAGGAAGATCTGTATATCACTGTTTTTCAGGGAGACCCGAAAGACAAAACAGAGGCAGATGCTGAAACCACAGCATTTTGGAAAAAACATGTACCCGAATCCCACATTCTGTATTTCGATAAAAAGGATAATTTCTGGGAGATGGGCGAAACCGGTCCATGTGGGCCTTGCTCAGAAATTCATATAGATATAAGGAGTGATGAGGAGAAAAAGCGTGTTCCCGGGAAAGACCTGGTCAACATGGATCACCCCCATGTCATTGAAATTTGGAACCTTGTTTTTATCCAATACAATAGAAAAGCAGATGGAAGCCTGGAAGAATTGCCGGCCAAGCATATTGATACAGGTATGGGCTTTGAAAGATTGTGCATGGTCGTACAAGGAAAAACCTCCAATTATGACAGCGATCTTTTTACACCATATATCAAGGCTATAGAATCCAAAACAGGCATCAGCTATGGCTCTGATTATTCGGGTAATTCCATGTCAGATATTGCCATGCGTGTTATCACTGATCATATTAGGGCTATAAGTTTTACCATTGCGGATGGCGAAATGCCCAGCAATACAGGAGCAGGTTACGTCATCAGAAGGATTTTGAGACGTGCTGTCAGATACTATTATTCATTTCTTGATATCAAAGAGCCATTCTTGCATGGCTTTGTCGATATGCTTGCTGATCAATTCAAAAATATTTTCCCAGAACTGGATGCACAAAGGGAGTTTGTTACAAAAGTGATACTGGAAGAGGAAAAATCTTTCCTCAGAACACTCGATGACGGACTCAAACGTCTGGCCGCTTTGAAAATTGATGATGGAACGCTCAGCGGGGAGGATGCATTTGAGCTTTATGATACCTATGGCTTTCCTTTTGATCTCACACGCTTGGTCGCTGAGGAGAAAGGATGGAATGTTGATGAAAAAGGATTCAATCATGCTTTGGCTCAGCAAAAAGCCCGAAGCAGGGCAGACGCCAGCAAGGAAACAGGTGATTGGGTGGTTGTTAATGAGGATGCAGAGACAGAATTTATTGGTTACGATGAACTGGCAGCGGAAGATATAAGACTTAGTAAATACAGAACTGTTAAAGAAAAGGGTAATGAATATATCCAATTGATGCTTGACAGGACGCCTTTCTATCCGGAAGGCGGGGGACAGGTTGGCGATACGGGGAAATTACTCTTTGGCAATGAGAGCATAAAAGTTTTGGATACGCGCAAGGAGAATAATGCCATTATTCATTATGTGGATAAATTGCCATCCAATATTCAGCTTCCCATAAATGCCTTTGTGGATATCAGGAAAAGAAATTTCACAGAGTGCAACCACTCTGCAACACATTTGCTTCACGCCGCGTTGAGACAGGTTTTGGGAACACATGTACAACAAAAAGGATCCCTTGTGCGGGAAGATATGCTGCGCTTTGATTTTTCCCACTTCGAAAAAATGTCTGAGGAAGAAATTAAGCAGGTAGAGCAAATCGTTAATATGCGTATCAGGCAGAATATTAAGCTGGAAGAAGCTCGCCAGATTCCTATAGAGGAGGCTAAAGAAGCTGGAGCTATGATGCTATTCGGAGAAAAATATGGAGATGCCGTGCGCATGATCACTTTTGACAAAGAATTTTCCAGAGAGCTTTGCGGGGGATGCCATGTCGATTCAACTGGCGAGATTGGCTTTTTTAAAATTCTTTCAGAAACGGGTATTGCGGCCGGAGTCCGTCGTATAACAGCGATAAGTTCAGAATATGCAGAAAAACATATTGCTGAGCAGTTTGAGCTTATGGATCAGATTTCCAATATTCTGAAAAATCCTCAGGATCTCTTGTCAGCTGTAACCGAACTTCAGGAAGAAAATAAGAATCTGAAGAAAAAGATAGAAAGCCTGCAGTCTTCAAAGGCGGGCGACATTCAAAAGGAACTGGCTGCCTCTGCCAAGGATATTAATGGTGTCAAATTAATAGCCAGTGCGGTATCTCTTGGTGACAGTAAGGCGATGAAAACCCTGGTTTATAATCTTGAAAGTGAACTAGGCAATGCCGTAGTCTTACTTGGAAATTCTACTGATAATAAGGTTCAGCTTATGCTTAAGATTTCTGATGAGTTGGTAGAAAGCAAATCCTATGACGCCGGTGCTATGATTAGAGAGTTGGCCAAGGAAGTCAAAGGTGGTGGCGGTGGTCAGAAGTTTTTTGCGACAGCAGGAGGATCTGACCCTTCGGGCCTGGACAATGCATTGAATAAAATCGAATCGCTTCTGTAATGAAATTGTATTGCTCGCTTACAGTGTTTTTTTTACTTTTAGCAACAACATCATGTGGTGTTCGCATTGAACTGGCGATTCCTGATAATATTCAAGAGTATGAGGATGAAATGCAGCGTTGGCGTAATGATCGTATACGATCATTAACGGCTCCTGAAGGCTGGTTGTCACTCGTCGGGCTATACTGGCTGAGTGAAGGATCTCATACCGTGGGAGCGTCAAAGAATATGGATATTGTACTTGAATCCCCTGCCCCTGGAATGTTGGGTCGTTTCACTGTCAAAGGAGACAAAGTACATTTTGAAGCTGGAGGGGAAGCTTATGTAACAAGTAATGGCGAACGATTTGTGGAAGGGCCTGTGTTTTATGATCAAAGCGGCAATCTCACCAAACTTGAATTCAGGTCGCTGGTGTTCTATATAATTGAGCGACAGGGCAGGATAGGCCTTAGAATAAAAGATACATTGTCTGATAACAGGTTCAGCCTGGATTCTATTCCGCACTATCCGCTGGATACAGATTACAGGGTTTATGCCAGAATAAAGGCAACGGAAAAGTCCAGGCAAGTAACAGTAGAAGACATAACAGGAGGTTCCCAGGAATATACTGTTGAAGCCATGCTCGAATTTGGACTGAGCGGCAAGGCCTTTTCATTGGCTGCCTTCGATGGTGGAAAGGATCATTATTTTGTCATATTCAAAGATAACACCAATGGTGACAGAAGCTACGGAGGGGGACGCTATTTATATGTGTCGAGGAAACCTGCAGACAATGGTTTGGTCATCCTTGATTACAACCAGGCTATCAATCCTCCTTGTGCTTTTACAGACTATGCGACATGTCCTATTCCCCCGCAGGAGAATGAGCTGGATATTGAAATAAAAGCAGGAGAAAAATATCCTATAGTCTATAAGGAAAGATAGGAATGGGTATCAATGTTCCTTTAGTTGCATAATAACACGGGCGCCGTTCATTTCTTTTACTGTTTGTTCTTTTCTGATCAAAACGCTTACCTCTTCGATATCAGCCACGTAATATCGAGATGGTATTTCCGGATCATCAATATCTCTTAGCTCGTACACAGTGCATGCATATCCATTTATTTCATGATCCTTTGCCTGGCGCATCAATTTGTACAGTCTTATATTCTGCCTCTGGCTATCAAATAACCTTAAAATATGTTCTTCTCCTGCCGCTAAGTTAAGCGAGGCAATATAGGAATCCAGGGCATTGCCGTCAGCAAGCAGCTGTAGATCGGTTTGTTTTTCAAACATCGTTTTCTTGTCGTTCATACTCATGCTACCTGAAATCCTGTCTTTTTCAAACTGGATCTCTATTTCCAATGGTCCTTGCTTCATAGACTTCGAAGCAGCCTGGAATGATTCCAGCTTAATGAGTGTGTTTTCTTCCATTTCATTCATACCACTACCTGCTTTGTCTTCAAGAGTCAGCATATTGCCCTCTAATCGTATGCTTCGTTCAAGTTCAAATTCTATTTCCTGACCTTGCATGTCAATGGTCAAGGTATAAGGAAATGTTCCAGTTGCCGGGGTTTTTGTAGCCAAAGGCATGCTTGCCTTTCGTTGCGACTCACTAAGAATTTCAGGCATTTCCAATCCAGCTATGTCTACACGGGCATTTGAAATAATTTGCTCAAGCTTGTCATTAACAGTATCCTGGTATCGTCCACCAAGATGGTGAGCCAGGAATTTTTCCATAACAGATATAAAAGCCATGCTGTTTTCAGGACGGGCAAAACCATGACCTTCATCAGGAAAATTCAAATACTCTACAGGCAAACCGTGATCCCTCATGGCTATTACAATCTGATCCGATTCGGATTTTTTGACCCGGGGATCATTGGAGCCTTGAGCAACGAGGAGTGGCGCTTTGATTTTGTCGGCATGGAAAAATGGGGACTGTCGTTTTAATTGTGCCCTGCCGGATTCTGTTGTAGGGTCGCCCATGCGTTTGTGAAACATGACCCGTGCAGATTCCCAGTAGGGGGGTATGGTTTCCAGGAGTGTAAATAAGTTAGACGGTCCAACAATAGAAACACCGGCAGCATACAAGTCAGGGGTAAAGCATAAGCCTGCCAGGGTTGCATAGCCACCGTAAGAGCCACCCATAATGGCAATTTTATCTGGCCTGGCATAAGCCTTTTCTGACAGGTAGTGTGCTGCTGCAGTGATATCATCCTGCATTTTTTCTCCCCATTGGTTGATGGCCGCATTAAGGAAAGCTTTTCCAAAGCCCGTAGACCCTCGGAAATTAACCTGCATAACGACATAACCTCTGTTAGCCAGGAATTGGGCATAGGAATTATACCCCCAGTAATCCCGTGCCCACGGTCCTCCATGAACCATAATAACAGCAGGAAGGTCTTTTTTTTCCTTTACAGGTGGAAAAGAAATGTAAGCCGGTATTTTCAGGCCGTCCAGGGAATTGAAATGAACGGCTTCCATTTTAACGAGGCTCGCCTCCGACAGTTTAGGTCTGGGACTGTACAAAAAATCCAGTTCTTTATTCTCTCGGCTGAAAAAATATGCTGAGCCGGGATCATCATCGCTTGACACATAAATTATCCAGCTCTTTTCATCCAGGGTGGTGGAACTGATGGATATTTCTTTTTGTGGAAACTTTGCTTGCAGGTAATCGTAATCATCTTTGTAGCTGTCGTCTTTCCAGTAGATTCTCTTTTTATCGCCTACATATACTGTTGCAATAAGCTCATTTGAACTGGCAGAGAATACAGCATTTTCGATGTCCACTTCCTTTTGAGGGTCAGATTCTATGAATTCAAGATTCTGGGTTAGTCTATCATAGAGATATAATCCTGCCAGGTCCGGGTCGCCCAGGTTGGATATAAAATAGGCTTTGCCATCCTCTCTGAATTTTAAAGGCGAAATCGACTCTTCTAGGCTTGATTTAAATATGCGGTTTAACGAACCATCAGGACTGATCTCTAAAATTTCATTGCCGCCATCAGACAGAGATCTTCCTGCAAACACAGCTTGACCCTGTAGATCCAAATACAAGCTGTTGAGTTTTTCGGTGTTTTCAAAAATGCATTTTTTACTGCCACTTGATATGTCCATTTCATAATAGTCATGCCAGGCTTTATCTCTATCATTTAAGGCAATGAATATTTTATCGGGAAAGGCTTTAGGCAGAGACACGACATAACTTGTGGTATTTTCTTCCGGAGTTAGCAAATAGGCTTCAGTATCTTTCGAACGCGGATCCACTCTAAACAAACTAAAATTCTCATCTCCTCCAGTATCCTGGGCATAAATGATGTATTTGGAGTCCCAGGTCCAAAAGTAGGACCTGATCGGTCGTTTGTCTTCCTTTGTGAGTGGACGTGCTTCGCTAAAATCAGCTTCTACTGTTTTGATCCAGATATTGAGTACACCTTCATACGCTTTAATGAAGCTGATGTATTTACCGTCTGGACTCAGTGATGATGCAGTGATTTCAGGGTTTCCAAAAAATGTATCTCTTTCTATTAAGGGGCTTGTATAGTTTGAGTTTTCACTTCTGTTAGGATGCATGTGTCTGTTTCTTTTTGTCTCTCCAATGTTCCATGAGTTTGCTTTCCCTGTAATAGATATAATGCGCTGTGGTCTTAGCCATAAGGTAGCCATAGAAGCCATCAAGGAAACCAAGTCTCAGGATATATTCAACGAAAAACTTCCAGCTCGGTTTGATCAGTATTCTTAAATAATTTGTCTTTATGCCATTTTCAAACCTGTGGAGGGCTGCTATGCTGCTGTGTTTGTTTACCGTTGTGATCCGATCGTGTATATCCTCATTGCAATGATGCAAAAGGAGTGATTTCAGTTTTTTTGATTTTGTATCCGGACCAGCATAAATGCGGTCATGTGGCGGGTTGCCTGAAAAGCTGACTTTAGTTCTGTCAAACAAACGAATGATGCGGTGGGGAAACCAGGATCCGTGCTTTAGAAAATAGTTGTTTATGGCGTTGGACCTGTTCAAATAGTACGCGTCGGCATCAGGATTAAGGAGTATTTGCTTGATTTCTTCTATGAGGCCAGGACTTAAAAATTCATCGGCATCCAGGGCCAGGACCCAGTCGTTAGTGGCCAGGGATACAGATAAGGCTCTCTGTTCAATGTATCCTTGGAATGCCCTCGTTTCTATGCGGGCACCCAGGCTTTCAGCTATTTCTACGGTTCTGTCTGTGGAAAAGGAGTCTACAATAAGGACTTCGTCACTTATCTCTTGCACAGACCGAATGCAGCGAGCAATCTTGTCCTCTTCATTCATGCACATTATGACTGTGGACAGCTTGATCATAGGGCAGATTTAGTGCTTTCTACAAACTTCATACAGAAAAGGAGTATAAATATATATACAGCAACGCCAATTTGTGATTCAATCGTGTGTTCAACCATGAAGCTTCCGAAGAACATCAAGTTGCTGGCGGGCAGTAAAAGGTCTTTATGTCCTCCCAAGTAGAATACAGGCCATATTGTGCACAGGATAAAAACAATCATTGCTGGAATCCCCAGGCTGGCAGAACTCAGCATATATTGGTTGTGCGGTAATAGTTCCAGATCTGTAAGCTCAGGATAGTGAGCATCCAGGTATCGGTTGGTTTCATCCATAATGTCACCGATTCCGACACCAAGGATCGGATATTCTTTGGTAAGGCTCATGCCTGCATAAATGCTACCAAGTCGCCTCGAATCCGATAGGTCACGGATATTTTCGTTTTTATCGAACAGCTCTAGGCTGTATTTCATGTAGCCAATTTTATTTCTTACCGTTGGAATGAAAACAAGAGAAATGATAATGAGCAGGACCATTGTACTTGCCAGTGCAATAGCCCACTTCCTGTATTGCTGCTGGAATGCCAGATAAAGAAACAAAGCGACGCCCATGAGGTACAAGCTGAGCAATCCCGAGCGGACAGCCAGGAAATGAAGATAGATGCTGAGCAGAATGGCGGTGCCAGCGAGTATATACCTTTCTTTTAGAGCTAATTGCCTGTGGCGAACCACTAAAAGGTAAACCGAAAATAAAACAGCAAAGCTAATCAGTATACTGTATCGTATGTGATGAATGGGTGTAGGGAGTATTTGCCCCTGACCATAGATCTTAATAAAATGCTCAAAGTCCGAAAGAAAAAGGCTTATAGACCATAATGCGGAAAAGCCAAGAATTCCTATGAAAAAATACATTAAGTTCTTCAGCTTTTTTTCATCGATCCTTGGAGCTGCAAAAAAAGCATAGGGCAGGAATAGGAAAGGGAGCTTTATCCGCATTCTGTTCAGGAAATAATCCGTATTCTCCGACCAGAGACCTGAGATGGCAAAAAGCAGAAAAATGACAGAGACGGAAAGATAGTATCTGTTTTTGAAGAAACACCTGACACCTTTATTGGGATTGTCATTAACTATTCCAGAAACGAGAAAGAATACCATTCCCAGGCTTATCATGAATCGTGAGTACAGCAGACCCGTAACAAGGCAAATAAAAGCCACTATAAATATGTTTACGGAGTAGCTTTTTCTCATCTTCAGTTTTTGAGTCTGGCACTGGCGAGGAAGTGGGGGTTCAGCAGGTTTTCCTTGTTGTATTCAAGGGGGTCCTTTGTGCCATATTGTACAACAGAGCCTCCTGCTTCTTCCAGGATGATATGTGCCGCAGCTGTATCCCATTCCATTGTAGGTGCCAGACGAGGGTAAAGTTCAGCGCCTCCTGAGGCGAGAACCAGAAATTTAAGGGAGCTTCCCTTTGCTACTGTCTCTGGCTGCTTGAGCTGACCCATGAATGCTTCGGTTTCAGGGTTTAGGTGTGAGCGTGAAGCTACAACACGTATGCCTTCATCATCCATTTTAAAATTGTTACAATGGAGTTGGCTAACCACACCATCTTTGTCAATGAGGAATGCGCCTTCTCCTTCGGCGGCATAATAGCATTTGTCTTCAACAGGAACGTAGACGACACCCATTATAGACCTATTTTTATGAATCAAGGCGATATTAACAGTGAATTCTCCATTGCGCTTTATAAACTCCTTGGTCCCGTCAAGTGGATCTACCATCCAGGCATATTCATAGTCCTTTCTTTCTTCGTAAGCAATTTGCTTGTTTTCTTCAGAGATTATAGGATAAGAGGGGTTCATGTTTTCCAGGCCCTGACAGATAATTTCATTGGATGCTTTGTCAGCTATAGTTAGAGGAGATGAATCTGATTTTCTTTCAATTTCTACATCTTTTGAGTCCATGTAGATGCGTAGAATTTCCTGTCCTGCAAGCTTTGCAATATGACACAATTCATTCAGGGTTTCTTTTCTGCTCATTATCTGATTCAATTTCCCGCAAATATAAAATTCATTTTATGTATAGCTTCTATCAGTTTTGTTTCTCTTTCTTTTTAAGAATTGCTTTTTGAAAAGCAAGCACAGAGTATGATGATACCTCAGGTACATCTTCACCTCCAATTTTTTCGCCTCCGGTTTTACGAACCTCCTGAGCACCTGTTATGTAAAACCGCACTTCCATGCCTTCATCTATGAGGCTGTAATCAATAACTAAATCAGAATTCAGTACGGCAAAACGGCTAATGAAATGTCCAGCTTTATAATACGCATCTAATATTATGCTGTTGTACTCATCAATTCTGTAGTGTCCTATTTCAGGGTTTACCGCTTCAAGACCATAGGAACGAATGTCTTCATCATTATAAATAAGTGTCCAGGGATAATAGCCTTCGGCATTAGGATAATCTATGATCAATTCCATTTTTGCATTCAAGGTATCATTGTTGGCGTTAAAGATGAGTAGCTCGCCTTCGTAATGGCCAATCCAGTCCAAAGGAAAAATAAATGATTTTTCAGCTTGCAGAATATCACTTCTTTTGAAAAGCTTACAGGATACACATATCAGACAAATTGTCAAAAGCAGATAAATTCGTTTATTCATAAATGGTTATAATTGATTCTGAAAAGCCAGCTGGACAATTAATACGGAATATATGAGATTTTTTATCCTGTCCCAACTCTTGTTTTGCCTCTGTTGCGGTTATGTGTCAGCCCAGGACTATTTTTCAACAGGAAGTAGGTTACAGGATTAAGGCTGAGCTGGATGTTGAGGATCATTTAATTGATGGTCGAGGGTGAGATGCAATATTTTGATAATTCCGAAGACACTCTCGATTATTTGATAGTGCATCTGTGGATGAATCCATTTAATTATAAGCAATCGCATTGGGCCATACAGCAAATACAAATGGGCTCGAGGGATTTTCATTTTTTGACACAAGAAGAAAGAGGGTCATACACATATCTTCAAGTCAGGGCCGGCTGGTCCTCGCTAGGAGTAGAGGATTACATTCAGGCCTTCAGTCGGATTGGTGCCTCATGTTTTTTTAACAGCTATGAAGCTTTGATGGTAGGCCCTAGCATGTATAGCAACCCGTTTCCTCAGCCGGATCTGTGCTACGTGTTCAGCCCATCCTTTGCAGTTGGCTCTTCAGAACTTGTTGGCTTTGCTGCAGTAGAATAAGATTTTTTTACTCAAGGGAAGGTCTAAAAGTAGAAAGTTAAGTCTATCCCTTTCAGCCAAACGATTTAATTCTAGTGAAGGCGATGAGCTGCTTGATGAGCCCGCTTTTTGGAAAATTTCTCCCAAAATAGCCTGGCATGGAAAAGCAGGACTTACACATTTTTGGAGTCTTGATTATCGCTTCCTTTTGAAATGCGAATCAGCCCTTATATCAATCTGGCACGTGTAAGTACGAAAAAGCTTAGTCCATATCCCCTGAAACAGAGTTTTACCACATTGGAGACTAGTCTCTTGCAATAGGTGAAGTGTTCGGTCTTTTTATTCCATTGCTTAACGCAGGTAATATTGCTTCTGGATATGATAGCTCCAAGATTTTGGATCACTTGAGCTTTAGGATTAACTTGCAAGCATTAAATCCCTGGTAGATTGCAGATCACCCCGGAAAGTTTTATTCTTTATATTCCCAAACCAGTTTTCAAAGAGATACTTTATGATTTATAAATTCAAAGGTTTTGTTCCAGTTGTAGATGCGTCTTCATTTATTCATCCCCAAGCTGTTGTGACCGGAAATGTTATTATAGGCAAGGATGTTTACATAGGGCCGGGTGCCGCCATCAGAGGGGATTGGGGCGGTATTCATATAAAGGATGGATGCAATGTTCAGGAAAATTGCACAATTCATATGTTCCCCGGCGTTACTGTCGTCCTTGAGGAGTCAGCCCATATCGGTCATGGAGCCATCATACATGGAGCACATATCGGACGTAATTGCATGGTCGGAATGAATGCTGTCATTATGGATAATGTCGAGCTCGGTGATGAGTGTATCGTCGGTGCACTATCTTTTGTGAAGGCTAAGGAAAAAATCCCATCCAGGTCTCTCGTCGTAGGAAATCCAGCCAAAGTCATCAAGGAGGTTTCAGATGAGATGATTGCCTGGAAAACCAAAGGCACTCAATTGTATCAGAAATTACCAGGTGATTGCCATCAAAACCTTGAAGAAACAGAAGCCTTAAGAGAAATACCTGCAGACAGGCCAGCACAGGAGAGTCTTTATAAAACATGGAATGAAATCAGAAATGCCTAGTCAATTCGAGCTTCAAACCAAAACCGAGCTTATTCGATCCATGGCCATTGAAGAAGGCTTTCTTCTTGCAGCCTTCGCCAAAGCCGAGGAGATGGAACCGGAACGAGAAAAGCTTAAGCAGTGGCTTGACCTGGGTTATCATGGAACGATGAGTTATATGGAGAATCATTTTGAGAAGCGTACCGATCCGACAAAACTCGTTCCCGGAGCAAAAAGCATCATTTGCCTAGCCTATAATTATCACACAGACACAAAGCAATCCGATTCCAAAGCTCCACGTATTTCTACCTATGCCTATGGCCGGGATTACCATAAAGTGGTAAAGTCGAAAATGAAGAAACTGGCCAAGCGGATTTCTGAACGATTCGGAGCTTTTACGCACAGGAGTTTCGTCGATTCTGCTCCTGTTCTCGAGAGAGACTGGGCACGTCGTTCAGGGCTCGGATGGGTTGGTAAGAATACTATGATTATTAACCCCTTAAAAGGATCCCGTTTTTTCCTTTCGGAAATGCTCGTAGATTTCGAGCTGGTATATGACGAACCCATTAAAGATTATTGCGGGACCTGTACACGTTGCATTGATGCTTGTCCTACAGATTCGATTTTTGAAGAAGGATACAGTATGGATGCATCTCGTTGTATTTCATATCTTACAATAGAACTGAAAGACGAGGAAATACCGGAGGAATTCAAGGGTCAAATGGAAAACTGGGTTTTCGGTTGCGATATTTGTCAGGACGTATGCCCTTGGAATCGTTTTTCTGAACGACATCAAGAGGCCGATTTTGAGGCTTCTGATGCTTTACTTTCTATGAGCAGGGAAGATTGGGATAATATGGACCAGGAAAGCTTTGACGAACTGTTTTTTGGCACACCCGTTAAAAGAACAGGCTTCAGTGGCTTGAAACGGAATATCCGTTTTCTTGATGAAAATTAGGATTTATCAACAAGATCTTTGTTAATCCCTCATTAAAAACATTAAAGATGAAAGACATCAAAATTAATATAGCCTTAATTGCGCATGACGGCAAAAAACCGGAAATGGTTTCCTTTGTTTTGAACAACCAGGAATTCCTGGCTAATGCAAATCTCTACGCCACAGGCACTACCGGATCCAAGATTGAGAAAGAAGGACTCAAAGTCAATAAATTGCTTTCCGGACCGGTAGGGGGTGATGCCCAAATAGCATCCATGGCAGCAACCGGTGAGCTGGATCTTATTATTTTTTTTCGGGACCCTTTGGACAAACACCCGCACGAACCGGATGTCCAGATGCTGATGCGTTTGTGTGATGTGTATAATATTCCTTTAGCGACTAACCCAAAGGCAGCATATTATTTGATTAGGGGTATTATTGCTGTTTTTGAACATAAAAAATAGTTTTTCTTGACGACAGAGGATTACAAGAAAGTCAGTTCAGAAATTCCGGATGAGCCAGGGGTTTACAGATTCCTTGACGGTGAGGATACGATAATCTATGTGGGTAAGGCCAAAAGCCTGAAAAAGCGATTGGCATCGTATTTTGGTGAGAAAAAACACCAGCAATACAAGACAAAGACCCTGGTTAAAAATGCCGATCATTTTGAGTACACTGTCGTTGAAAGTGAGCATGATGCCTTGCTGCTAGAGAACACACTCATCAAGAAGTTTCAGCCCAGGTACAACGTTATGCTTAAGGACGGAAAAACCTATGCCTACATCATTGTCAAGAAAGAACGTTTTCCCCGTGTCTTTTTTACGCGACGGGTTTATCGAGATGGATCTCAATATTTTGGACCCTACACCTCGAAGTACCGTGCCAATATTTTGCTGGATATAATCAAAAAGTTGTTCAAACTCAGGACCTGCAAGCTGCATCTGAGCAAGAAGAATGTGGAAGAAGGCAAGTTTAAAGTCTGCCTTGAATACCATATTAAAAACTGTATGGGGCCGTGTGCAGGTCTTGAATCCGAGGAGGAATATGATGAAAAAATCAGGCAGGTCATCAATATTCTGAAAGGTCAGATTCGTCCGGTGAAAGATTACTTGAAGAATCAAATTGAAAAGGCTTCGGAAAGCCTCGAATTTGAAAAGGCCCATGAGTTTAAAGTCAAGTTGGACTTGCTGGATGATTATCAATCCAAGTCTCAGGTCGTCAATACATCTATCAAGGACTCTGACGTATTTTCAATAGCCATAGAGGATGATCTGGCTTATGTGACCTATCTGAAAATTGTAAACGGGGCACTTGTCAACAGTGATAATTTAGAGTTGAAAGTTAATCTCAATGATGATCCAGATGATCTGTTGGTTTTTTCTGTCAATTATCTTAGAGAAAAATACAACAGTATCGCTCCTGAAGTTATTCTTTCCAAGAAATTGATACTTGTCGAGGAAGCCCAGGTTGTGGTGCCACAAAGAGGTGATAAGAAACACCTACTGGACCTGGCTGAAAAAAACCTCAAGTACTTTATACTTCAGAGTAAGAAGGAAAAGCTGAACAGGAAGAAAAAGCAAAGCTCATCAGAACGTATTCTGAAGACCATGCAGGAGGACCTGCAGATGGAAAGCCTTCCGTATCACATTGAATGTTTTGATAACTCCAATTTACAAGGACATTATCCTGTGTCCAGTTGTGTTGTATTCAAGAATGCGCGGCCTTCAAAAAGCGATTACCGTAAGTTCAATATTAAAACAGTAAAGGGTCCGGATGATTTTGCATCTATGAAAGAGGTTGTATACAGGCGGTACAAGCGTCTGAAAGAAGAAGCTGAGGATATGCCCCAACTGGTTATCATAGATGGGGGCAAGGGGCAATTGAATGCGGCTCATGCCATTCTAAAAGATCTCGAACTGGATGAAAAGATTACACTTATCGGTATAGCCAAACGCCTCGAAGAGATTTATTTTCCTGGTGACCCTATTCCACTTTATATCAATAAGAAATCAGAATCCTTAAAGCTTATTCAACACCTTAGAAACGAAGCCCACAGGTTTGCTATCAGTTTCCACCGAGATCAGAGATCTCGTTTTGCCCTGGGAACTCAACTCACGGGTATAAATGGCATTGGAGAGAAGACGGCTCAAAAGCTTCTTAAGCATTATGGCAGTGTTGAGAGAATCCGTGGTGCTACTTATGAAGACATCAGCCTTAATTTTGGAAGCCGGATAGCTGCCAGTCTGGAGACTTATTTTAAACAGCTGGAAGAAGAGGAATAATGCCCATAATCTCAACCTTCTAAAAATATTTGCAAGCCGTAAATAAATGCCGAAATTTGCGTCTCGTAAAAACAGGCACAAAAGGAATGAAGACGATAAGAGTAAGATTTGCACCCAGCCCAACAGGGCCCCTTCATATTGGCGGGGTCCGCACTGCATTATATAATTATTTGTTTGCCCGCAAGCATGGAGGCAAATTTATCCTGAGGATAGAAGATACCGACCAGAACAGGTATGTTGAAGGTGCCGAGGATTACATCAGGCAAAGTCTTAATTGGTTGGGGCTAAGCCCAGATGAAGGTCCTGTACAGGGGGGTGATTACGGTCCATACAGGCAATCCGAGAGAAAACACTTGTATAAAGAATACGCTGAGAAACTTATCGAGGCTGGACATGCCTATTACGCTTTTGACAGTGCAGAAGAGCTCCAACAAATGAGGGAAGACAAAGAGAAGGAAGATGTGCATTCTGCCAAATATGACCAATCCACGAGGCTGGACATGAAAAACAGTCTCAGCTTAAGCGCTGAAGAAACGGATCAGCTGCTGATGGATTGCCCGCATACTGTGGTCCGGCTGAAAGTTCCTGAGGGTGAAACAATAAGCTTTGATGATAAAGTCAGGAAACGAGTAAGTTTTAACAGTTCTGAGCTGGATGATAAAGTTATCCTGAAGGCTGACGGTATGCCAACATATCATTTGGCTAATATCGTTGATGATCATCTGATGGAAATCAGTCATGTCATCCGAGGTGAGGAGTGGCTATCGAGTACGGCCCATCATATACTGATGTATCGTTTTCTGGGTTGGGAACCACCGGTGTTTACGCACTTGCCACTTTTGCTCAAACCATCCGGAAAGGGTAAGTTAAGCAAAAGGGATGGTTCTAAATTTGGCTTTCCTGTATTTCCCATGGAGTGGGATGCCGGAGATGAAAAGTATAGTGGCTTCAAGGAAGAGGGATATGATCCAGCGGCATTGGTTAATTTTCTTGTACTGCTGGGTTGGCACCCTTCAGATGATACAGAAATATTAGATAAGGAAACTATGGCTGAGCTTTTCGAGCTCGGCCAGATTGTCAAGAGTGGTGCTCGATTTGATATAGAAAAGGCCTTATGGTTTAACCAGCAATATATAATGTCATTCGAGGACGACTATATTCTTGAGCAAATAAAAGATCATGTCCCTGAAAGTATTTTCAGTAGATATGATGAGTCGTTTTTAAAAGAGCTTATTCGCCTCATGAAACCGCGTGCCCGATTGTACGGAGACTTTTATACCGAAGCCAGGTACCTGTATGAAATGCCTGATTCCTATGACGAAAAGCAAGTTGTAAAACGCATCAGTTCCGAAGTGATGGATGTATTGGAAGACTTAAAAAATATGGTATTGGACAGTACAGAATTTAATGCAGAAAGCCTTTCTGCAGTCATCAAGGGTCACTTGTCTGAAAACGCGTTAAAGATGGGAGTTTACTTGCCACTTATAAGGATCATGATGTGCGGGGCTATGACAGGACCGGATCTGTTTGAAATATTTGCCCTATTGGGAAAAGCATCCGTAATCGAGCGGTGGGATAGGGCATTAGAGGCATTCAGGTCTTACCTCTGATCAACAGCCTGGGTAGTTTTGTTTTCTTTCCTGTAGCAGGCGCGAAGAAAGAACAGGGCAGAAAAGAGTGCCAAAGCCAGGCCTAAGGAATGCATCCATTTATTCTGTTCTATCAATGCTTCCAGAATAATCGTACTCAATATATAGGGAATACAGGCAAGCCTTATCAACTCCAGGATTACAACCAGGCGTTTTTGATGCTCAAACATAAAACCAAAAATCAAGGTCGAGAATACAATCCAGGCTGCAAAAATGCTTTTTTCAGTCAGTGCGAACTCTGCATGCTTGAAGAAATAAAATGAATTGATGACCAGCGCTAACAAAAATTGAAACAGGATATACCATTGAATGCGGTCAATCTTACGGTCATACTTGTGATAATCATCAGGCACTTTTTTCGGAGACTGGTAACCACCCATATAGGGTGGAAACCATCCGGGCTTGTTGAATAGAAGTTTTATCCCATCAACCGGTGATTTAACCTGTTTGAGCCATTTCCCCAGATTGATATAATGTGAAAAATTGGCAAAAACCGGATTCCAGCTCATCAATGGAGTGGTAATTCCATAATGCGGTCTTTCTTCCTCTTCTTTACATGTGCCAAAAAATCTATCCCAGATTATAAATATCCCTGCGTAATTTTTATCAATATATTTGGGGTCTCTGCCATGATGTACCCGATGATGTGAAGGGGTGTTGAACAGCCATTCAAACCATCTTGGTAATTTGTCTATATGTTCAGTGTGAATCCAGAACTGGTATAATAAATTTATACCGCCCACCAGAACAAATTGAATAGGGTGGATACCCAGGAAAGCCATAGGCAGAAAAAAAGGAAAACCCCAAATAAAGCCTGTTGATGTTTGACGCAGTGCCACCGAAAGATTATATTCTTCGCTTTGGTGGTGAACGATATGCCCACCCCAGAACAGATTTATGGTGTGGGCCATCCGGTGCTCCCAGTAGTAGCAAAGATCCCAGAATGCAAGGGCAAGCAGGAATGTCCAGCTGTTCTGGGGTAACTCAAAAAAGGAGGCAGTATGATATACCCATGTATAAATGCCAATTTTGAACAGGCTGATGAATGTATTTGTAAGTTGCTGCAGTATTCCTGTTGAAATATTTGTCACAGCATCATTGACTCTGTAGGATTGTTTGTTCTTGATACGCTCATAGATTATTTCTACAGCCATCAGGATAAAATACATTGGAATAGCCAGTATGACAGGGTTTAGATCCACCTTTTATTTTCAAAGTAAAATAAAATTGTACGAAGTCGGAAATAGGACTTTCACTAACATGTTAAAATTGATTATATGAAATTACAGTGAATTATTTTTTTCATATATATTAGCGATAGAATCAGGATGAAATATCCCCAGTACGAACTGGAAGATTTATTTACTCAATCTCGAAGACCGGTTTCAACAAACTGGTCTTTTTTATTGCCCATCACCAGGATTATTATCATAAAAATTATTCTGCATTTAATCTTGCGCTTCTAATTGGGAGTTTTTATATTTGCGCCGCAATTAAATATCAGATATGTTAATAATTAATGTAAAAAGCGACGAGTCAATAGACAGGGCTCTTAAGAGATACAAAAGAAAGTTCAAGAAGACCCGTGTGTTGAAAGAATTGCGTAACAGAAAGAATTTCACAAAACCTTCAGTTAAAAGACGAAATGAAATTCTAAACGCCGAGTACAGACAGAAGTTCTACGGAGACAACTAATTATTGCTCCTATTCAAGATATATAAAGGCTTCAAAGATTCTTTGAAGCCTTTTTTTATCTTCACTGTTCCAGACAAGCCTCACAGCTGATCCTGACTTCCATCCAATAGAAAGCCCCGTATATTCGTAGAATCAAAGCAATTTTTGATTTGATATACAGGGAAATTCTCATCAAGCTCATTAAAATTGAAAAGGCCATAGACACATGGAAAGATAAAGAAGATCAGCGTGTCTGCTCGAGCTTTATAAAAATGTCCTATTGGGAAACGCTAAGCAGCCGCAAATCTCTTTAGGAGATAGGCAGCTTAAGGTTATTGATTAACCATTATTCATCATGCCACCGCCTTGTCCGCCACCTTGTCCGCCACCCTGACCATCACCCTGGCCACCTTTCTGGTCTGAGTTTCTGATTTTAGAGCGTCGTTCCTTGAAGTCTACCTTACCGAATTTATACCTGAAATTGATACCAAATGATCTGAATGGGATACTAAACATGGTTATTTGTCTGAAATCATTTCCGGTTATATCTGAATCAAAATTCTTCCTTTCGAAAAATGGTTCTATGATCCTGATGCCAATACTGGCATTTTTGATATCTTTTCTGAATCCAATTCCAAATATTGAGAAGCTGGCATTTTCACCCTGTAGGGTAAATCGTGGCGCCTGAAAAAAGCCAAAGAAATCGGCTTTCAATGTTCCGGTAAAAGAGAATTCCCCGTTGGTGAATAAGCGATAAGAGATGGCATTATTAGATACTTCTTCGCCATCAATCACGCCATTTGCATTGTAGGTGTATACATCACCGCCTCCTCGAATTGTGAATTTGCCGATCGTCTTTGAGGTGAAGATATTTGTACCTATTGAGTGATTTTCACCCACGTTATTAAAAGTATTTAGACTCAACATATTTTCGGTTAGGTTGACCTGCTCAATGATGTCACGCGTATGTCTGTAATAGAAACTGCTGAATATGGTGAACCCCAGAACGTTTGTATTATAGCCCAGTTCGTATTGATCTGTGACTTCGGGATCAAGGAGTGGGTTTCCAACGACTACATTACCTATATCAGCTGTATTCCTGAAAGGGTTTATAAAGAATAAACTAGGCCTTTGTATGCGTTGGCTGTAGGATAACTTAAGGGTTTTGAATCCTTTGAAGGATCGGGATACAGCAATATTCGGCAGGTAGTTGTCATAGCTGTTTTTAAAATTCTGATCATCCAAAGCGCCATTGCCACCTATTTCAGTACGTTCGAATCTTAAGCCTGTTACGAAATTGAGTTTACCAATATAAAAGTTATATGAAGCGTAGGCCGCATAGACATCCTGGTCGTAAAAAAATACATTTGATCGTGATGGATCTATAAGGTAATCATTTCCATCAAAAGGTCTGTACTCTGAATCACTGTCAATGTCTCTTATTACCGTCTTGGCACCTATTTCTAGTTTATTAGCTTTGCCAACAGGGTGTACATAGTCAACCTGTGCTGTTATCTCCAGGTTGTCACCATCGTTTTCTATTTGCTCATCTCGAAAAAGGCTTCCTGTTTCCATAAAGGCATTCTCCTGGTTTTGGATATTACCTGAAATCTGGACGGCAAAACTGAGTTCCTGTTTGTCATTACCAGCAAATTTTTTAGTGTAATCTGTATTCCAGTCGTATCCACTGAACAGGTTATCTCCGCTTGTGATACGATTAAATCCATTTCCAAAAATCTCACCACTTGCTGTACCGTTTTGGTCAAATCCGAATCCTCGAAAGCTGATGGAACTATTGATTGCATTGTAAGCATTGAAATCATAAAATGCACTTGCTGAACCATTGAAACCCAGTCTTTCTGTATTGGTGATCCCGTTGTACTGGTAGCTGGTATCGCTGGTGAATAATTCCGTTCTTAAAAAGCTGTTGGTAGCATCTACAGGTAAGGACCAATACACAGAAGAATTGGCAGTAAAACCGAAACGACCCTTGCCAATATTCAAGGAGGTATTGGCATTGGATGACCTGTTGCCGGCTGAAGCATTAATACTGCCAGCAACACCCTCTATGTTTGCTTTTTTTGTGATAATATTTATGATCCCTGCACTTCCTTCACCATCATATTTGGCTCCCGGAGAGGTAATTACTTCCACTTTCTTGATTTGATCCGCTGGAAACATTTTCAAGGCATCGGCCACATTGCTGGAGAACATGCCAGATGGCTTGCCATTGATCAAGATTCTGACATTGTTTGATCCCCTGAGAGATACATTTCCATCCAGGTCAACGGATAGCGAGGGAACCTTCCTTAATACTTCCGTAGCATCACCACCGGCAACACTGGAATCATCTTCTGCATTGTAAATGATTTTATCTACCGTAGACTCAATCAGGGCTCTTTTTTCGGACACTTCGACTTCATCAAGTATATAGCTGACGGGAGCTAGAGTAATGTTTCCAAGGTCGGCATCCGGATCTTTCAGTGTCAGTTCCACATTGTTGATCATTTTCTCCTGGTAGCCAAGAAATGAAATGAGGATATCGTATTTACCGGTACTCACTTCGGATAATTTGAAAGAGCCGTTCTCTTCTGAGAGTACACCGTTGATTTCTTTTGTAGATCCTGCTTTTGTAAGCACAATCGTTGCATAGGCCACGGATTGGTTTGTAATGGAGTCTGTAAGTGTTCCTGTGATTTTACCCTCTATTTTCTTGGACTTGCTTCCTCCAAAGCCCGGGAATTGGGCTGTTGCAGTCTGACAGAATAAGAAAATCAGGCTTAGTGGAATTAGGTTTTTCATAAGCTTTATAAGTGTACTGTGTTCGTTTCAAAGTTATTGTAACATGACACATGGCTGATCGATTTTTAGATAATCGACTGTTTTTTGTCTATGAATTCAGTATAAACCAAATATGGCCTATTTGGTTGCAGTGATTTTAAACTACCACTCTATTTTATAGATGTAGGATCCGGATGAGTCTGGGCTTTTCTTCTGCTCTTCAGAAGGTGTTTTTACCCCCGTATAGGTGATTTTATGCTCTGGCTGGACTATGGGTATTTTCTCTGGTGGTATTTTAAAGAATATTTTATTTTCCTTGTGAAATAATATCCTGAGTTTTCTGGGTTTCTTGGGAATTTCGAATTTCAGCATTTTGATCACCCTGACGGCTTCTTCATCACAACCATATCCCAGACTTTTAATGACTTTGACATCTTCCACTTTTCCGGTATGATCGATGGCGTATTTTAAGACTACTGTACCTTCAATATTCTTTTCAAGAGCTTCTTTCGGATATTTCAAGTGGTCTGCAATAAATTTTTTGAATGCCAGCTGACCACCTGGGTAAATGGGCTTTTTGATGAAGTGCTTGTCCTTTTTTTCTTGCATGGTCAGGAATTAATTCCAGTCGATTGAGAACAGATAATATAAAATAATACAATTATTTATTTTGATAGTTTAAAAAATTGCCTTTAGAATATTAAAGCAAATAGAGTTTACATCATAAATCCAGTATACAGCAGTTTAAATTATTAGCTTGAAAACTCTTCGATCTATGAATTTCATTAACTTCAAAACTCTAGATTTGAAATTAATACAATATTAAAAGAGTTGTTAAATGAGAGCGTTGGTTATATCTGGGGGTGGATGCAAAGGAGCTTTTGCTGGCGGTATAGCCGAGTATCTGATTGCAAAACGTGCCACTCATTATGACATTTTTGTAGGTTCGTCCACTGGAAGTTTACTGATACCACTGCTATCAATAGGTAAGATTGATCAGATACGAGAGGTATTTACATCTGTAACACAAAATGATATTTACAGTAATTGTCCATTCAGGGTAATTAAAGACAAAGAGGGACATATCAGGAAGATAGGTATCAATCATTTCAATTCCATCAAGATGTTTGTAAAGCGAAAAAAAACCTTTGGTGAACATTATGCTTTGCGCAAAACCATCTCAAAAACTATTTCTCATGAGGATTTCAATGCCATCAGGAATTCAGGTAAAAAGGTCGTAGTTACCGTGTCAAACATTACCAAGACTAATGTGGAGTATAAGTATGCGACAGACCATGCGTACGACGATTTCCTGGACTGGATGTGGGCATCCTGCAGTTTTGTACCTTTCATGAGCCTGGTAGAAAAGAATGGATATGAGTATGCCGATGGAGGCTTTGGTAATTACCTCCCTATTGAAGAAGCTATTGATCTGGGTGCTACAGAAATTGATGTTATTGTTCTGAATCCGAGGAGAAAGCGGCAAACAGAAATACGGATCAGCAATGCATTTGATCTGCTGTTGAAGACCCTGGTTTTTATGCAAAAGCAGATTGCTTATGGAGATATCCTGACAGGACACCTGGAAAGCATTTACAATAAAAGTGTAAAGGTCAATTTTATTTTTACGCCAAGGCAATTGACAGAGCACTCCTTTTATTTTGATCCTGTGCAAATGGCAGCCTGGTGGAATGAGGGTTACCTTTATGCTAAATCACTATACGACTGATCCTGTAAACCTAAAAATCGAATTCAATTGTATCGCCAGGTGAAAGATCTCCCTGTTCTTTTTCATCCGATTTACCATTTTCATTATCTGAAGACGTTTTCTTTTGAGTCTCTAGCTCCTCTATTTTGAGGACTTTGAATTCACCCAGTTTATTGCCCAGGGCCTTATAGCCCTTGACATCAATGAAGTCATTGACATCCATAACATGCTCAACTTTCTTATTATTGGCTTTATAGGAGTATTTCAATTTTGGTTCTTCCGAAAGGCTGGCGTAATATAATTTCGATCCGTCAGAATCTGAAATAAAAGTAATCGGCGTATTTAGGGATTTTGTTTCAATCATAAAGCGTTTGACCATCGTCCATCCCTTACTTCCTTCCCAATAGATGCATGATACAACGGTATCGTCAGACAGCTTTCCGATATCAATCAGTGAGGAAGCTTCAAATTTCTTATTGAAATCCAGTTCGGTAACTTCGTAATTTCCGTTTTTATATAGGGCAATAATCTGATCACCGGTATCAAATGCCCCAAGGTATTTTCCACGTTCTTCTTTGTTGATGCGTCCACTTACCTCATCTATCCATATTTTAATGGCGCCCAGGGAGGATTGGCCTAGCTCTAACTGGGTGATTTTCCTTACAGGATATTTCGTGACAATATTTCCTTTTGACCCACGGCCTTTAATATCAATCTCGGCAAAGTCAAATTCAAAAATCTTTTTCTTGGCCTTACAGGCTTGTGTTAATTGTATCTGTATTGTTTCAGCCTCCCCGTTTTTGTGAGCGGCAAAATACAGGACCTTATTGCCTTTTTGAGCTGTTGTCAAATCGTAATCCTTGTCACGTGTAATCGAGGTGACATTGAATCGCTTTGCCATGGCCCTCCCGGTTTTGGCATCAAGGTATATCATGTTGTAGGTAGTTCGTTCATCTGCTTTTTTCCAAACATCAGTATGCAGAATATTCTTCCCAATAAATACCTTGTCGTCAACCCGGACAACCTTCATTATGCCTGCTCCTGTAAAAGCAATGATATCATCTATGTCCGAACAGTCACATATGTATTCATCCTTTTTCAGGCCTGAACCTATAAAGCCTTCTTTGCGGTTGACATAGAGTTTAGCGTTTTTGGCTGCTACCCGTTTGACTTTGATGGTATCAAACTCTGTAATTTCTGTTCTTCTTTCCTTTCCTTTACTGTATTTATCCAGCAGGTTCTGAAAATACTTTATGGCAAAGGGTGTCAGATGTTTAAGGTCGTAGTTTACCTGGTCCAGTTCTTCTTCTATGGCTTTGAGTTGCTCATCGGTTTTGAACTTGTTGTATTTGGATATTTTCTTGATTTTGATTTCGGTGAGTCTTATGATGTCATCTTCCGAAATCTCTCTGTTAAGTTTAATTCGCGTATCTGATTTTTTGGCCTTTTCATTTGGCGTAATCACATATTTTCGCAAGCCTTTGTCAATAATGGTGATGACCTGTTCAAAAGATTCAGCCTCTTCTATATCGCGGTATATCCGGTTTTCAATAAATATTTTTTCAAGACTGACACCATGCCACTTTTCCAGTAATTCATGTTTCTTAATTTCCAGCTCCTGACGGAGGAGATTTTTTGTGCTTTCGGTGGACAGTTTCAGCAAGTCTTCTACCGAACTGAAAACAGGTTTATTGTCAATGATGACAACGGCAGTCGGCGAAATAGATACTTCGCAATTGGTAAATGCATAAAGCGCATCCAGTGACACATCCGGTGAAACCCCTGATGGCAGTTCCAGCATGATCTCCACGTCTGCAGCTGTATTGTCAATTACTTTTTTAATCTGAATTTTACCCTTGTCGTTTGCTTTGAGTATGCTGTCAATGAGTGAGTCCGTAGTCACGCCATAGGGCAATTCGGTGATGGCAAGCGTTGATTTATCCCGCTGTTCTATTTTAGCTCTAACCCGAATTTTTCCACCGCGTTTACCAGAGTTATAATCACTTACATCCACAAGACCCCCAGTAGGGAAATCTGGATATATTTTAACGCGCTTCTCCTCCAGGGTTTTTATCGATGCTTTTATCAGTTCGTTGAAGTTATGCGGAAGTATTTTGGTTGAAAGGCCGACGGCTATACCTTCAACGCCTTGCGCCAGGACGAGAGGGAATTTAACCGGCAGGGTAATGGGTTCTTTGTTTCGACCGTCGTAGGAAATTTGCCAATCGGTTGTTTGTGGATTGAAGACTACCTCTAAAGCAAACTTTGTCAAACGAGCTTCTATATATCTGGGAGCTGCGGCAGCATCACCAGTCCGGTAATCACCCCAGTTGCCTTGCGTTTCTACCAGCAGGTCTTTCTGGCCAAGATTAACGAGCGCGGCTCCAATGGCAGCATCACCATGCGGGTGGTATTGCATGGTTTGGCCAATGATGTTTGCTACCTTATGAAAGCGTCCATCATCCATTTTTTTCATAGAGTGCAAAATTCTTCGCTGCACAGGCTTGAGTCCATCATTGATATGAGGTACAGCCCTTTCAAGAATGACATAGGATGCGTAATCCAGGAAGTATTCTTTATACATGCCTTCCAGCGATACAGGATGCCCTCCGTTTCCTTCAAGATTTTCAAGATCTATATCCTTAATTTTTGCCATCTGCTGTTAAATTCTCAGTAAATACTAGAAAAAAATTACACGATAGTATGAAATTTTCTAACTTCATGTAGGCAATAGATTCAATATTAAAAATGCTTTTAATATTTAGTCCACTGGTAATGTAGCAAATATACCAAGTTCTTATGATTTTAAGTATTTGCTATTCCTTCAATTTTGCAATATTCCAAGAGACAATCATTTATTATTTAACGGCAGCAACACGCCTTTGCCTTTCGTTATAATAGGGCAAATTGTAGTCGGGCTCGTGCAGCTGCAGCAGCAAAGCGTCCATGGAAGTAACTTTAGACATTCATCAAAGTGAGAACGATTTCATTTGTGCCTGTATCAACAATGAATCCTGGGCACAGAGAAAATTGTATGAGGATCATTATTCAATAATGTTTCCCATCTGCCAACGCTATGCCTGTGATGATGATGAAGCCCTGGATATCCTCCATGAAGGATTCATCAAAGTATTCAGGCATATTTCCAAATATACCGTGGGCACCTCTCTGAAGGCATGGATAAAGAGAATCATGGTCAATACAGCCATTGATTATTATCGTAAAAGAGCGCGCAGAAGGGTCGAGGATGTAGACCAGGCCTATGATTTGCAAATAGCTGATCCCGATGCTGTCAGTTTGATGGCAGCAGAAGAGATCATACGTGCCTTGCAGGTGCTCTCTCCGGCCTACAGGTCTGTCTTTAACCTGTATGTTATCGAAGGCTATTCGCATAAAGAGGTTGCCGAACAATTAGGGATATCTGAAAGCACTTCACGTTCGAACCTTGTGAAGGCGAGGCAAAAACTTAAACAATTATTATTGGTTAAGGAAAATGTGTATGAGTAAACAATCATTTGATGATATTATCAGGGCTAAGCTTTCAGGCTTCCGCAGCGCGGGGCACGCTGACTGGCATGCATTTGAGCGAATGCTGACACAGAGGAATGCTGAGATGTCTGATAAATCATTTGATACTCAACTGGCCAGAAAACTCAATACGCACGGAAGCTCAGTTCCCGAAGGTAGTTGGGAATCATTCAGTCAAAGACACAAACTGGTCCTGCATCTGCAATCCAATCTGAAATCTCTCAAGTTGGTTGAAGCGTGTATTGTGCTCTTGATGCTCTTCATATTATCAGGGCCGATTTTCCATTATAACACGCCATACACTGTCGAGAATAAGACAAATGCTATAATATCTAGCCCCGAATTTGAAAAAACAAATATTGATTACAGTGTGGCAGAGCTTGGAATGGGATCAGTCAGCGATAAAAGGAATGATTTGAAAACTCAGGCTGAGGGCTCGACCTTCGAGATGGGAAATCAATTTCCTAAGGAATCTGAAGTATCCAAAGTACCCTTCAGAAACACTAACAGAAAGCTTTCGACTGCGCCTGTACATGATATCATAAATGATGCATCGCGTAACGATGATCTTAGTCCTAAGAATACTGATCTAAGTCATACCAAAGCCATGGTTGAGGAACGATCGGCATCAATCTTTTTACAGGATATAGAAAAGCTTAGGATGCATCCTTTTAAGATAAGGGAAGATGTTAAACCTATGGACGTGCTCTATGCGCCCATTCGCATTTATATAGAAAAGCGACTAGATGCAGACTATATCTCCTTGTGCAGTGCTTTTGATAATAACTTCATTCATACACCCGATGATTTAGAATACAACACGGATGCGAGAAAAACAGAAATGTTTGGCTACAGCATTGGCTTAATGTATTCCCGCAAGCGAGGAGCCTTCGAATGGCTTACTGGCTTGATGTATTCATCCCTTGACAAGCCCTGGGACTTTACATTGCAATATGGTGATTCCGGTGGGTGGTACAGATTTATTATGACAAACCTGCATTTTAAAATGGCAGGTTTGCCAATGGAACTTAATTACCATCTTGTGGAGAACCATGAATGGTCTTTGATTGCCAGACTTGGAGTCACTCATTCATTTATTATGAAAAGCCAGTACCAGACATCTAACAGTTATCTGGGAGGTGGATCTATTGCACCTGGTGAAGAAGTGCCTGAGCCTGATGATGGTTTCTCTCCATTTGAAAATGAAAGGGCTTTTACAAAAGGACTTTTGCAGGGCGGAACACTTACGGATAACTATTTTATGAGAAGCTTTGTAGGAGGCGGCATACAGCGTAATATCTCTCCTGCAGTCGCCATCAATCTTTCAGCGGCTTACCATTGGAATATTATCAACACTACTATTGGCCCTAATAATGACCGTTTTGACAAGTTCGAAATCTCATTTGGACTTAAGCTGAGGATGCGGTAGTGCTCATTAGATCTTCAAGCGCCTGTCCAGGTCCCGTTTAATATCTTTTTGTTTGATAGATTCTCTTTTATCATAGGATTTCTTTCCCTGGGCCAGAAATACCTCCATCTTGGCATAACCTCTCTCTGAAAAGAATATCCGGTATGGCACGATAGTAAAGCCTTTCTCTGATACCCTCTTTTCCAGTTTGGTAAGTTCTGACTTTTTTAATAGCAATTTGCGCTCACGCCGCGTTTCATGATTGTTGACGTTGCCGTGTGAGTATTCTCCAATAAAGAGATTTCGAATATATAATTCACCGTTTTTAAACAAGCAATAGGCATCATTCATATTGGCATCTCCATTGCGCAGGGATTTTACTTCAGTTCCCTGCAGCATGATGCCAGCTTCAAAGCCTTGAATAAACTGATATTCGAATTTGGCCTTTCTGTTAATAATTTCACGGACGGTCTTCATCAGAATTTTTTCTCTTAAGTTTTTGCTCGAGGAAAGAAGTCATTTTAGTGTATAAATGCTCTCTTGTAACACCGCCATAGATGCCATGGTTCCTGTTCGGGTAATAATAGGTTTCAAATTGTTTGTTGGCACTAATCAAAGCATTGGCCATTTCAGCGGTATGCTGAAAATGCACATTGTCGTCTCCCATACCGTGAACCAAAAGATAATCTCCTCGGAGGCGATCAGCAAAATAGACTGGAGAATTTTGCTTATAGCCTTCAGGATTTTCTTCTTCAGTACGCATATACCTCTCAGTGTAAATGGTGTCATACCATTTCCAGTTGGTCACAGGCGCTACGGCGATAGCTGCCTTAAAAACATCATTGCCTTTAAGCAGACATAGGGAAGACATATATCCTCCATAGCTCCATCCAAATATGCCAATTCTTCCGGGATCTGTATACGCCAAAGATCCCAGGTAGCGAGCAGCTTCAATCTGATCGATGGTCTCGTAATGTCCCAGATTCATGTAGGTCATTTTCTTGAATTTTTCACCTCTGCCTCCCGTGCCCCTATTATCTACGCAGGCTACTATAAAGCCATTCTGAGCAAGCATTTGAAACCACCAGTAGTTCTGTCCCTTCCAGGAGTCTATAACATTCTGGCTACCTGGACCGCCATATACGTACATGAATACAGGATAGGTTTTAGCTGGATCCATATTTGGTGGCTTAATCATATATCCATTCAGCTGAACATTTTCTGAAGTTTTAAAGTCGAAAAATTCAACAGGAGATGTTCCATAGTCCTTCTGAAGCTGATTGACATTACTGTTGTCTTCAAGCATTCTGACCATATTGCCTTTCCTGTCATATACTTTGAATGACGGAGGCGTATTGATCGTGCTGTGTGTGTTGACGTAATAGTCAAATGTGCTGCTGAATTGCGCATTATTGCTGCCTTCAGCACCTGCTACGATTCTCTTTTTTCCTGAAGAAAGGGAAACAGCATAAATCTGTCTTTGCATGGGGCTGGTTTCTGCCGCCTGGTAATAGATTTCACCATTCTGTTCATCGATACCGTAGAATTGCGTCACATCATATTCTCCTGAGCTTAAAGCCTTTACTTCTTGTCCTTGCATATTATAGAGATACAAATGGTTGTACCCGCTTTTTTCACTCGACCAGATGAAATGCTCACCATCATCCAAGAATCGGATGTCATCAGTGATGTCGATATAATAATTGTTTTTTTCGTCAATAAGGGTAGAGTATTCACCACTTAAGGCATCGACAGCGAGCACTTCAAGGTGGTTCTGGTGTCTGTTGAGCTTATATACAAAGAGTGTGTTTTCATCATTGGTCCATTTTATCCGTGGAAGGTAAATGTCTTCATCTTCCTCTACTATTTCAGCTTTGATTGTTTCGCCAGTGCTGAGCTTGTGAATATGCGCTGACACTTTTGAGTTTGGAGCACCTACTTTTGGATATTTGAACTTCACGTATTCCGGATAGAGATCGTCTTTATAATTGGTCATAATGAACTCAGGTACTTCTCTTTCATCAAAGCGGAGATAGGCAATTTTTTCTGAGTCTGCACTCCACTCAAATGCTTTTGACATGGAAAATTCTTCTTCATACACCCAGTCAGCATTTCCGTTGATGATCTCATTCATTTTTCCATCGCTGGTAATTTGCAAGCTTACACCTTGTTCAATAAACTGGCAGTACAGGTTATTGTCATAGACATAGGCCAGCTTTTTGCTATCGGGTGATAAGCTGGCATACATGACTTTAACATCTTTTTTTACGGCTTTTATACTATCCTTATTTCGGTCATAGATATAGAAATAGGCTTTGGAAGAACGCCTGTATATACTTTCTCTTTCGGATTCCAGGATAAGGTAATTTTCATCCTGACTGAATTGATATCTTGAGAAGAGTCCGCTGAAACCGGAATCTTCCGTCATTCTGGCGCCATCAAAAAGTGTGTCAACGGCCAATCCGGTTGTCAGATCATACTTGATGATAAGATTGGATGAGCGCCTGGTGTAATGCCGCCCATCATTCATGAAATTAAATCCTGAAACGCTTCGGCTACTGAATGTATAGTCTTTCCATATTTTTTGAACATCGATCTTTTCCTGGGCCATTTGAGGCTGCAGGAATGAAATGAAACTTAGGATGTAAAGTAAGCTCTTATGCATGGGACATGATGTGTATGATCATACGAATATCTGATTTTTTAAAAACATAATAAGCCTGCTCAAGTTTAACCCTTTAAAATATCAATTGATTGATTGACAGGAATCCAGTCTTATGTATACGTGACTGCATTAGACTTGGCTAATTATGTGTATTATTAGAAACAATTTAGAACAAAATGAACAGGAAATTCAAAATATTTTCATTGGCTACAGTTGCAGTGCTTTTCATTTCTTTTAGCAGTTCGCATCCCGTGGGGCGATCTGGAGCCCCTGGTGATGGGCTTTGCAGTGATTGCCATAGTGGAGGAACATATTCCGGCAGTATCGATTTAACAGGAGTTCCTTCGAATCCGGTTGCAGGTCAGATTTATGACCTTACTCTTGAACTGAATGTCAGTTCAGGTTCACCTGTCAGAGGAGGATTCCAGGTGGTAGCCCTTAGAGATGCTAATAATTCACAGGCTGGCGTTTGGTCTAATCCTGATAATTCAAGCTCTTTGAAAACAGGTTCAGGTCGTGTTTATTTTGGACATGAGCCGTTTAGGAATTTTGGCGGTAATACCTCTGTAAGCTGGGATGCTGAATGGGAAGCTCCAAATATTACGGATGATGTCAACTTTTACATGGCAGGAATCCTGGCTAATGGAAATGGATCCTCAGGTGGGGATAAAATTGTGGTGAATCAATTAACGGTTGAAATTACGGCCATAGAAATGCTTGAAATCAGTTTCGATAATATTATTTCTGTGACCTGTGAGGGTCTAGATGATGGATCAGCAGAAGCCCTGGTTAGTGGAGGCGTGCCACCATACAGTTTTGAATGGGATAATGGAGAGGATACAGCGGTGGCAATTGCTTTAAGTGGTGGCTCCAGAAGTGTTACGGTTACAGACTCAAATGGGGAGCAGGTCACAGATAGTGTCAATGTCCCGGAACCAGATGCTATTGATGCTGATATTACGGTAACGGCTCTTAGCTGTTTTGATTCCAAGGATGGAAGTATTGAAGTGGATGCTTTTGGAGGAACAGGGAGTCTAAGCTGTATGTGGCAGGAGTTAGCTGATGATTGCAATCCTGATAATCTGGATGCTGGCACTTATTTTTTAACTGTCACCGATGAAAATGGATGTGCCTTTGAAACTGAAGTGGAAGTGACTGAACCGGACCCCTTAATCCTTAATATGGCATCTACCAATGCCAGTGCATCAAATGATGACGGTACGGCGACATGTGTACCTGCAGGAGGTATGGCTCCTTATCAGTTTGCCTGGTCGAATTTAGTGATTGATATGGGATTGGAAAGCACCATCAAAGGCTTGTCGGTTGGCGAGTATCAGGTTACTGTCACGGATGCTAATGGTTGTCATGAAGAAGCTATGGTTGAAGTGTCAGGTATAACCTGTAATATTATTTTGAACCTGAACGCCGTCGATGCTCTTTGCTATGGTGATTCAACAGGGCTTATCAATTCAACTGTCCAAAATGCCACGCCTCCTATGAATTATACCTGGTCAAATGGGGACACCACGGATGCATTGAGTTCTGTTCCTGCTGGAAATTATGCTCTTACTGTTACTGATGCAAATAGTTGTACCGCTATAGCTGCTGCGCAGATCATGGAACCTGACAGCATTTTTATCGATAGTCTTGATATCCTCCAAAATGCCTGTGCCATGGCTTCAGCTGGGAGTATATCATTTATTACTAAAGGAGGCGTATCACCTTATTCCCTTATGTGGTCTAATGGACTGACTAATGATACCATAATTTCTGGATTGGATACCCTTATAAATCTTCCCGATACACTTAATTCACTTGTGAGTGCATGGTATAGCCTTACCGTCACAGATGCTAATAACTGTATGTTGATAGATAGTTTTTTAATTGAGGACATAGATTTACAGGCACCAGTGATGCAGGTGGAGGATATGGAATTATTCGTAGATGAGAATGGATTTACAGATATTCTTGAATTGGGAAATCTCAATTTAACCATTGATGAAAACTGCGCTATTGATACTATACTCTTTTCACCAATTGTCTTCAATTGCAGTTCTAACCTGGGGTCAAATAATCTTGAATTAATTGTGTTTGATACAAATGGTAATTCGGGTGTTGATCAGTTTGAAGTTCTTGTTTCAGATACTATTCCCCCTCAATTGGATTGCAACAATACCGATTTTACCTCAAACAGTTGTGGAGAAATTGAGTATGATGCACCTGTGTTTAGTGACAACTGTGATCAAGTGGTGCTGTCTATGACTAATGGCCTACCCTCCGGTTCTGTTTTCCCTGAAGGTGAAACTATCATTAGTTATATGGCGACAGACGGATCCGGAAATACAAGCTCATGTAATTTTACGATCACTGTTGACACGGATTTGGAAGTTCAAATCAGTGTTACAAATGCCAGCTGCACAGGTGATGATGGAATGTTAGAGATTGAAATTACGGGAGGAACTCCCCCATATACTGTTGAGCCTCAAAACCTATCTTCACTGAGTGCTGGAAATTATAACATATCAGTAATCGATGCTTCCGGTTGTATCTATACAGAGGAGATTACGATTTTTCAGGATGATGTGAATTTTGAGTATGATTTCACGACAAGTGATGTTAACTGTAAAGATGGATCTGATGGATCCATTAGTGTTGAAATAAATGGTCCAGACCCCATTGACAGCTATATCATTGCAATTGATGGCGGACAGTCTTCGGCAGAAGCTTTGACTGCTGGCGAGCACCTGCTGACTATTGAAGCTTCGAATACAGGCTGTACGGTTTCTCAGATATTTGTGATTTTTGAACCAGATAATGATCTTGAAATTCAGCTTTCGGAATTCGTTTTTGATCCTTGCACTATGGAACTCCTGGATTATCAATCCGCTGCCTCAGGGGGCACAATACCCTATATGTTTTCAGAAGAAATCTCAGACCTTGCCGCTATTATTACTGTTATTGACGCCAATGGATGTATGGATAGCGACACTGTTGAGATAATGGCTCCCGACGAATTGCTCAATGTTGAGCTTGTGAATATTATGAATGCCGATAATGGTGATAATGGAGCAATTGAGGTGATAGCGAATGGTGGTGTGCCACCCTACAGCTATGAATGGACGGATGCGTTGGGAACCCTGGTAGGAAATGGACCTGTTCTGGATGGGCTTGATGCCGGTATATATTCCCTTGTGGTCACTGATGCGGCAGCTTGTGTTTTGGGTCCTGAAATTTATGAGGTCGATAGAATTTCTTCAACGGGGGATATTGAGACTTCATCGAACATAATACTCTCACCGGTGCCGGTCGAATGGGTTTTGAATATTCGCTGTTTGGATAGGATGCCAGAAAGTGTTTCTGTTTATGATATCAACGGGCAATTGGTTTATTCTGTTTCTCTTAATAAGTCAGAAGAGCAAATTGATTTTTCAAATATGTTGGACGGAATTTATTTGATCCGTTTTGATTTTGATGATGTAAAAATTATTAAGAGGATAGTAAAAATGTAAAAACAAGAAGGGGCTGCCCACCGGCAGCCCCTTCTTTTCTCAATCTCATATTTTGTATTTAGCTGGTGACTGCCACAGCAATTTTGGGTGCTGATTCTCTGATCTCCTCAGCGACTTTGTCTTGAAATTTTTTGAAGTTTTCAACAAACATGCTGGCAAGTTCTATTCTTTTTTCAGTGTATTCTTCCTTGTCAGCCCACAGGTTCCTTGGATGTAATACATCACCAGGAATGTCAGGACAGTACGATGGAATCTTGAAGTCAAATACAGAAAAGTTTATAAATGATATATCATCAAATGTTCCGTCCAAAACAGCGGAAATTAACTTTCGGGTATACTTCAGCGATATCCGTGAGCCTTCTCCATAGGCACCGCCTATCCAGCCGGTATTGACAAGCCATATGTTGACCTTGTGTTTTTTGATTTTTTCACCCAGCAATTGAGCATAATCATTTGGGTGCAGCGGAAGGAATGGAGCACCGAAGCATGCCGAGAAAGTCGCCATGGGCTCCAGTACACCTTCTTCCGTACCTGCGACTTTGGCTGTGTAACCTGAAATAAAGTAAAACATAGCCTGTGCAGCACTCAATTTGGATAGGGGAGGTAAAATGCCGAAAGCATCACAACACAGGAAGAATATATTCTTCGGATGTTCGGCTAAATTATTTTTATAATGATTCGGTATGTAATGTATCGGATAGGATACCCTTGTATTTTCAGTTATGCTTGTATCTTCGTAGTTGGGTCTTGAGGTGCCTGGATGGAAACATACGTTTTCAAGTATCGCTCCGGGTCGAATTGCGTTATAGATGTCCGGTTCATTCTCCTTGGTCAGGTTTACACATTTCGCATAACACCCGCCTTCAAAATTAAAAAGACCCTCATTCGACCAGCCATGCTCATCATCACCGATCAATTGTCTTTCTGGATCTGCAGAGAGCGTTGTTTTGCCCGTGCCACTCAATCCAAAAAAGACAGCACTGTCTCCATCTTTGCCCACATTGGCAGAACAATGCATGGAAAGAACGCCATTATCCTTGGGCAGAATATAGTTAAGCACTGAAAACATGGCTTTTTTGATTTCGCCGGTATAGGCTGTGCCCCCAATTATAATTTTCTTCTGGCTGAAGTCGATGATGGAAAAGTTTTCAGAAAGGGTTTTATCAGAAGAAGGACATGCCTTAAACCCGGGAGCACAGTAGATAACCCATTCCGGATCAAAACTCTTCAGTGCCTCATTGTCTGGTCTGAGAAACATATTGTGAACGAAATTGGCACTCCAGGGAAACTCACATATTACCCTTACGTTCAAGGCATGTAAAGGATTATGGCAAAGAACACCATCTTTTATAAAAAGGTCTCTTCCCTGCAAGTAAGCGGTTACCTTTTCAAAGAGGATGTTGAAGTTTTCTTTTGTAAATGTTTTGTTGATGTTGTTCCAATCGACGCTTCCTCTGGTGATATCGTCTTCAACGATATACCTGTCCTTTGGAGAACGACCTGTGAATTTTCCTGTCTTTATGGTAAGAGTGCCGTTGTGCGTGAGTGTCCCCTGATTTCTTCTTAGCGTTTGTTCTATAAGCTTGTTCGGTTTGAGGTTCCAGTATACCTGTCCTGCATTACAAATCTTGTAATCCGAAAGCTTGTGCTCCGGATTTTTGATACCGCTTTCTTTCGTCATAACCTACCTTTATAATTTGGTTAACATTCGTGACACGAAGTAAAGCCCATGCTTTGGTTTTCATAGTGTGAGAATTACAAAAAGTAGTAAGATTTTTTCTAATATGTATTAGTGTATAAAAAACATAAAGTCTGTCATTATTGGATTTCGGCAGGGTGAAATCCTGATAGCTTTTAAATGTTAAATAAATGTTAAAAATTTAGTGTTAAAATGACTGTTTATGGACTACAAAAGGAATTTACTATTGGAAATTTTGATTTTTCTAAACTCAGAGCAGGGGTATTTGGTTTGAGCTTCATCTAATAGAATAAAATCACTTGATATGCACCAATCTTCGAAATATTTGATTCTCAGGTCACTCGATATCTTTTCTTCCTTAAGTGATCAACAGATTGAGCAATTGTCCAATCAATCTATCCATGGCAAATACAACCGGGGTTCCTATCTTTTTAAAATTGGTGAACCTGTAGCATATGTATATGTTTTGACTAAGGGTACAGTAAAGGTTGGTCTAGACACAAGTAATGACAAGACCCTGATAAAAGAGATAGCCTACACTAATGACCTGGTCGGTGAAAATATTTTGACGGGACTTAATGAAAGAAGATTATTTGCTCAGGTTGTAAAAGATGCTGAAGCTTTCAAAATACCGGCAAGCTTTTTCAAAGCCCTCCTTGAACAAAACAGTCCATTTTGCCAGGATGTTACCAAGCTTTTGATAAGCAAGATAACCGAGCTGGAAGAGCGCATGAATAACTTTGTCTTCAAAAAAGCTCAAAGCCGTATAGTTGACTTTTTAAGGAATATGGCTCAGGATAAAGGTCTTAAGATCGGACTGGATGAGATATTGATTAACCACGGATTGTCACATAAAGAAATAGCGCATATCACAGATACGTCCAGGCAAACGGTAGCCAGGGTGCTGGGGGATCTTAAGAGGCAAAACATAATTCATTTCAGTGCCAGGAAGCCACACAAGATACTTGTCAGAGATATCCTGAGCCTTACTTAAAGCTTATTAAAATCTTAAAAAAGCTTGTCTAGCCCAGTATTTTATAAAATGGTGGGCTGTTATTGTTTTCCTATCTTTAAGACGATTTTAAGATTATTTGCAATGATGTATTTACTGACCATGCCGGACTTTTCCAGTTCTGCTGTTTGGTTAAGCCTTTTTACCCTAAGTTTTCTGGAGATTGTTCTGGGTGTAGACAATATTATTTTTATTTCCATTGCTGCAGGTAAAATACCTGAAGAGCAGCAAAAGAAAGCAACCAATATCGGTCTTGTCTTGGCCATGGTGATGAGGATCGTACTTCTATTTTGTATTTCATTGCTTATCGCTATGAATGAGCCTTGGTTCAGTATTCATACCGAACATGTGAAGGCAGGATTCTCAGGGCAGAGTCTTATCCTTTTTGCGGGGGGTGTATTTCTCCTGTATAAAAGTGTTATAGAAATACACCATAAGCTTGAAGGGAGCATCAACGATGATTCTTCAGGCAGTAAGATGTCCAGTTTCACCAGCGTTATAATACAGATCACCGTTATCAATATTGTGTTTTCCTTCGACTCTATTCTTACCGCAGTGGGAATGACTAATGGTCTTCAAGGTGCTCTCGTTATCATGATAATTGCCGTGGTTTTGTCTGTTTTGATAATGATGCTCTTTGCAGTGCCTGTTGGCCGATTTGTCAACAAACACCCAACAATACAGATACTGGGTTTGGCATTTCTTATCCTGATTGGATTTATGCTGATCATAGAGGGCGGTCACCTGGCACATTTGCAAGTCATGGGCACAGAAATCGGAGCGGTGCCAAAAGGTTACCTTTATTTTGCGATTGCATTCTCTCTTTTTGTGGAATTTTTGAATATGAGAATCCGTAAGAAAAAGGATACATTACAGTTGCATGGAATTATGGAGGAAGCAAAAAATGAAGGATTATTATAATGGATGGTATGAAATTTAATTTAAGCAAGGACATCGTCTTTTTTGATATAGAAGCAACAGGACTTAATGTTGTGAAGGACAGGATTATCCAACTGGCTATGATAAAATACAGGCCGGGTGCAGATGAGGCTGAAGAATGGACTTCGCTGATCAATCCAGGTCCTGTTATGATATCGGAGGAAGCCTATAGGGTGCATGGCATTTCAGCGCAGATGGTAGCCAATAAGCCAAGGTTTGAGCAACTCGCAGACAAAATCTGGGACTTCATTGGTGATGCAGATTTGGGTGGTTATAATTCTGATCGATTTGATATTCCCATGCTAATGGAAGAATTTGCCAGGGCTGGGAAAGATTTTAACCTTGAAAACAGGAACACCGTTGACGCTCAAAAGATATTTTATAAAATGGAGCCCCGTACCTTGTCTGCTGCTTACAGATTGTACTGTGGTAAAGAGCTTGAGAATGCACATGACGCTTTAGAAGATGTAAGGGCCACTGTTGAAGTTTTGAAGGGACAGATCGAGAAGTATAAAGACGCCGAATATATAGACCAGGATGGCAATGTTCATCCGGGTGTAATCAAAAATGATATGAATGCATTAGCCAGTTTCACTAATGATTCCAGGACTGTCGATGTGACACAAAGACTGAAGTATAACAACAATGGAGAGATCATTTTCAATTTTGGAAAATACAATGGTCAAAAAGTGGTAGATGTACTCAGCAGAGATCGTCAGTATTACAATTGGATATTGGAGAAAGACTTTTCTGTTCAGGTCAAACAGATCGTGAGGAAAATCATAAAAGATTATGAGAGTTCCAATAGCGGTTCTTAGTATTGCAGCCTTCTTAATGTTTTCATGTGACGAGACAGCAGAAGGATGTCTTGATCTTCTGGCTGAAAACTACTCCTTTGAAGCGGTTAACGCTTGTGATTCCTGCTGTAGCTATCCGACAGCTTCAATCAGCCTCAGTTTTATTCAAGATACGCTGTCCTTTGACATAAACGATACCCTCATGGTTGGAAATGGTGATTCTGTGCTTATTCAGGATTGGGTTTTTCTGTTGTCTGAATTTGTGTTCAGTTCCCAAACAATGGATTATACCGTAAGAGCCAGTGTCCGCACCAGCATGGTAAGTGCACAAGATGATTTTATTGTATTTCTTGATAAAGGTTCAAAGCAAATCGGGAATACAGCTTTTCAGGATACGCTGAATAGGGTGCAATTCAGAACCGGATTCAATACGGAAGAGATGGAATTATTCAAGCCATTTGATAATCTGGATCAGGACAGCCGACTGGATTTGGCATTGGATAGTATGTACAACAGTATGACGGATAAGTATTATTCCATGCGGTTTGTGCTGGAATTTCCTGAGCAGGATAGGATTGTTCATGTCGACATTGAAAACAATGATATCCTTGTATTTGACGGGTTCAATTATTTTGTCAAGGGAGGCAGTGACTGGTTTTTGAAAATGAACCTTGACCTAACTAAATTATTTTCCGGAATCAGTAGTGATTTGACGGATGACGACATATTGCAAATCATTGCTGGAAATATTCAATCTTCTATCCATCTTGAGTAAACCATTCTTTTAAAATACGCGTTCACTAAATAAGAATGCATAAGTGGTTTTACATATTCCTTATGGCCGTGTTCGTTTTGGCATGCGGTAAAGATGAAACGCCCTTGCCGGGGGTGGATTTGACAGGTATCCCTTACGATCCTGTATTGTATCAAATCGAAATTCCGGATGATTTTCCAGCCCTGGAACAGCCGGAAGATAACATGGCGACCCTCGATGGTGTGATCCTTGGACGCAAACTCTTTTATGATCCGATCTTGAGTGTTGACAGTACTATGTCCTGCTTTTCATGCCATTTACCTGAGCTGAGCTTCACGGATCAAAAGTCCTTCAGCATTGGTGTTAACGGTGAGTCTACACAACGAAGTTCAATGTCCCTGATCAATGTGGGCTTGTATTATAACAGTTTGTTTTGGGACGGAAGGTCGCCAGACCTTGAAGACCAGGCCATACACCCGATTGAAGATGTTATCGAGTTGGATAACAGTTGGGAAGAGATGGAAAAAAGGCTTCAAGGTTCTGATCATTATCCTGCTCTTTTCAGGAAAGCCTTTGGAATCAGTTCGAGCAATGAAATTTCACGTGATTTAGCTACAAAGGCCATAGCCCAGTTTGAAAGAACTCTCGTTTCATCCGGAAATAGCAAATACGATAAAGTGCTACGCGGCGAAGCTGTTTTTACCGATGAAGAGCAGCTTGGCTTCGATATCTATTTCGACCGCGACCCGGCCCTTCCGGATGGAGAATGTTTTCATTGCCATAGTGCGCCATTGCTGACCAATAATGAGTATATGAATAATGGCCTTGATGCAGCGGAAGAATTTGAGGACTTTGTTGACGGGGGAAGAGGGGATATTACAAATAACAGAATTGATCGTGGAAAATTTAGGGTACCCACATTAAGAAATATAGAGTTTACAGCACCATATATGCATGATGGTCGCTTTGAAACCCTAGAAGAAGTACTGGATCATTACAATTCGGGTGGTGCTGAATCCAAAGGTAAAGATGCGCTGCTTGTTCCTCTTGGCCTTGATGAGACACAGCTCAAAGCTTTAAAGGCTTTTCTCAAAACCTTCAATGATGAGGACTTTAATACCAATCCTTCCTATAGTAATCCTGACGGCTAGACTGGTAAACTGGTTCAATGATTTCAGGATATTGGTAAATTTTATCGCTCAGGCAAGCATGGTTCTCTTCGCTATGGCCAGCAAGAAGCATACTGCCGGCTGCATAACCGGTCATGCTGAAGTCGCCATGAATATAATAAATGAAAAAGGTCTGGAAGAAACTTCCCTGTGTGTAGGTGAAAGTATACCACATCCCTGGAGGCTAGAAAGATATAAATCAGTGCAGAAATCTAAGCTTCTGTCTTTATATTGAAAAGAAGATATCGGATCCTGTATACGTATACGGCAGACAGTGAGATAAATACAAACCGGATACTGCTGCGAAGAACCGGCCACGAAGAGGGACAGATGAATTTTAAAACAGCCATGGTCCAGGGATAAAGCGGCGCCGTAATAAAGGTCGTTATAACCAGATCGTAATTGCCATTTGGAATGCCCTTTTAGAATCCGGTTGCTGAGCATGTCATAGCGCAGTGCATCACCAAACAATTCATAATTATCATAACCGCTAATATACTTGAAGGCCAGTGTGGAATGAAGGCATAAAATGAAGAGGCCGGAGCGTATTCCTCGAATGCTTTTTCGAGTTGCTTCTTTCAGGATTTATAAATGAGGCTAAAAGTTTTATGAGCCATATGAATTTTGTAACTTGCATCTATTAAATCATTGTTTCAAATAATGAAACATCAAATATGAACTATTGTAAATTAGCAGAAATTCTTGATGAGGCTGCGCGTTCAGCCACATCTGTCGAACAAATATCAAAAAGCAGGCCTATAAACCTTGAAGAAGCCTATGCTATCCAGGCCATTTCTCTTTCCCGGCGATACAAACGCCTGGAGAAATTTACAGGGATTAAGCTTGGATTTACCAGCAGGGCCAAAATGGAGCAAATGGGTGTGCATGATCTCATTTGGGGCAGACTGACTGACAGGATGGCCTATCATGAATCAGAAAAAATGGACTGTTCAGAATTCATTCATCCCCGGGCAGAGCCTGAGATAGCGTTTAGGGTATGTAAGGACTTTGACAGGCAACTCGACCATACATCCGTATTTGATTATATAGATGCTGTCGCGATTGCCATCGAAATCATTGATTCTAGGTTTAAGGATTTTAAATTTTCCCTTGAAGATGTGGTAGCAGATAATTGTTCTTCCTCTGCCTATGTGATTGGAGAGTGGAATCCGGTGTCAACGGACTTCAGAAGTGTGGCCATCAATTTATCAGTGGATGGATATACTGTTCAATCCGGTAACACGAATGCTATTCTGGGAGACCCTGTTGAATCTGTTATTGAAGCTTCAAGACTATTGCAGGAAAATGGCGAGTCTCTTGAAGAAGGGCATGTTATACTGGCGGGTGCTGCGACAGCAGCCGAGTATATCAAGCCTGGTCAGTTGATTTCTGCTGAATCAGAATCTCTTGGTATTGTAAAACTGGAAATTATCTGATATGTCAGTTAAGCCGGCAGGACATCTGAATAATAGTATTGTTAAGGCATTCACCCTGCTGGAATATTTTTCAAATGTAAAGACACATTGGGGCGTTCGTGAATTATCGAGGGAAATAGGGGTGCATGAGAGCACGACCTACAGGCTGATGTCTACTTTAGAGTCCCTGGGTGTGCTCTACAAGAATCCAGAAACAGAAAAATATGCGCTTGGATTGAAGTTGCATGAATTGGGCAATCGTGTAAAAGTTTTTGATTCTGTCGTTAGTTTATCCCATCCTGTTCTCAATGAGGTTGCACTTGAAATTGAAGAGACTGTTCACCTGGGAATATGGCATAAGGGCGAGGTTTTAATGATTGATAAGGTAGAGTGTGAAAAAGGACTCAGGCTCGATTCCAGGATTGGACAGACCAGTCCTCCCCATTGTACCGGCTTGGGTAAAATCCTTCTGGCTTTTGACTATATCCATAAAAATGAATTCCTGGAAGCCTCCGACAGGCTGGTAAGCTTCACGCCCAATACAATCACACATAAGGATAAGCTCAAGGAAGAACTCGAAAAAATCCACAGACAACAGTATGCATTGGATAACCAGGAATTTGAGTTAGGACTTATCTGTCTTGCGGTTCCTGTGTTTAATAATAAAGGCAAGCTGATCGCAGCCATAAGTGCTGCCGGACCATCTGTCCGCTTTAAAAAAGATCAGCTTAAGGATTATGTTGAAATTCTGAAAAGAGGGGCTGAAAAGCTAACTCATAAAATTGGCAATCTATAATAAATGTAAAACGAGATGAAAGCACAGGAAAAGTACAGTACAGTGCACTACAGGAATTACTTGCAGCTGGATCAGCTGCTTTCTGCGCAAAAATTACGAAGTGCAGACCTTGAAGAGAAACCGGCTCACGAAGAAATGTTATTCATAATTGTCCACCAGGCCTATGAGCTCTGGTTCAAGCAAATAATCCATGAGTTGGAATCCGTGCTGGCTATGTTTCGCCAGGAGGTCGTTGACGAGAAAAATATAGGCACAGCCGTAGCACGTCTTGAGCGTGTCATAGATATTCAGGGCATACTGATTGAGCAGATCGGTATTATGGAAACCATGACGCCCCTTGATTTTCTCGACTTCCGCAAGTACCTCTTTCCTGCATCAGGATTTCAAAGTTTCCAGTTCAGAAAGATTGAAAATCTGCTTGGTCTGGAATCTGAGCAAAGGATGACTTATAATGGATGTCCATACAGCAGTGTTTTCAGTACAGAAAGAGAAACTGAACTTTTACAAATGGAAGAAGACAGCTCATTGTTTGAAGCGATGGAAGAGTGGCTTGAGCGAACGCCTTTCCTGAAAACGGGTGATTTTCATTTTCTTGATGCCTATAAAGAGGCGGTTAACCGTATGCTGGCAGACGAAAAGGATGCAATTCAGGATTCTATCTTCCTTAATGATCAGGAAAAGAAAATGCGGGTTTCCATGCTTGAAGGAACCGATAATTACTTCAGCGTCGTCCTCGATAAAAAAAAGTATGAAGAATTGCAGTCCAAGGGTCAGATCAGAATGAGTTACAAAGCCACGGTTGCTGCGCTTCTCATCAACCTATACAGAGATGAACCATTGCTTCACCTTCCTTACAGACTGTTGACATGTTTTATTGAGATCGATGACGCCATGACTACCTGGAGATACCGACACGCTCAAATGGTATTGAGGATGCTCGGCAACAAGATCGGTACCGGTGGGTCGACAGGACACAGCTACCTCAATGAAACAGCTCAGAAACATATGATTTACAGGGATCTGCATAATATATCAACCTTGCTCATCCCTCGATCCGAATTACCTGAATTGCCGGAAGATCTGAAGAAAAACCTGAGCTTCTATTATACCAATATCAAATTATGATTACGATAAATAATTTTATAAATGGTGAATGGCGGGAATCAAAATCTGGCCAATGGATTGATCTGATAGACCCCTCAAGAGGTAAAGCTTATGGTATAGCACCAGACTCGACTAAAGAAGATGTTGAAGATGCGGTTTCAGCTGCCAGTGCAGCTTTTCCTTCCTGGTCGTCTATGAGCGTTGAACAGCGATCTGAAATTCTCTATGGCATAGGACGGCGTATAGAAGAAAAACTGGAATACCTGGCCCAGGCCGAAAGCCGGGATAATGGAAAACCAATTTGGCTTGCTCGGAATGTTGATATTCCTCGGGCATCCTCGAATTTCAAGTTCTATGCTAAAGCTATCTCCCAATACGACAGCAAGGCTCATGATATGCCAGGGGCTATCAATTATACTTTACGGCAACCGCTTGGTGTTGTAGCATGCATATCGCCATGGAACCTACCGCTTTATCTTTTTTCATGGAAGGTAGCCCCTGCACTTGCAGCAGGGAATACTGTCGTGGCCAAACCCTCTGAAGTTACACCTCTCACGGCCCATCTTCTTTCTCAAATCTGCCAGGAATCTGGTTTGCCACCGGGCGTCTTAAATATAGTACACGGTTATGGCCACAAAGTAGGTGATGCGATTAACAGGCATGCACAGATAAAGGCGATATCCTTTACAGGCAGTACAAAAGTGGGTGCAGAAATAGCATCTATTGCCGCTCCAAAGTTTAAAAAACTCTCTTTGGAAATGGGAGGTAAAAACCCCAATATCATTTTTGCCGATTGTGATTATGATAAAATGCTTAAGACAACCCTTCGATCGTCCTTTGCCAACCAGGGTCAGATATGCTTGTGCGGTTCCAGGATTTTTGTTCAAGCATCTATTTACGATAAGTTCAAAAACGACTTGGTAGATAAAGCCAGGAGAATGGAACCGGCACCTCCGCATCTTGAAGATACTCGCATAGGAGCGGTTGTGTCTAAAACACATTACGATAAGATCTTATCATATATAAATCTTGCAAAGGAGGAAGGCGGCAGAATTTTATGCGGTGGGCATAGCGTTCATCCTCCATCTTTTGAATCGGGGTATTATATAGCACCCACTGTTGTTGAAGGTCTTGATTTTGATTGTCGAACCAACCGTGAGGAAGTGTTTGGTCCATTTGTGACTATTACGCCATTTGAAACCGAAGCAGAAGTCTTGCGTATGGCGAATGCAACAGATTATGGTTTGTCAGCAACACTCTGGACAGAAAACTTATCCCGGGCGCATCGAATGGCCAAAGAAATCGAGGCTGGTATTGTTTGGGTCAACACCTGGTTATTGAGAGATCTTCGGACGCCATTCGGTGGTGTCAAAAATTCTGGGATAGGGCGTGAAGGTGGATTTGATGCCCTCGACTTTTTTACAGAACCCAAGAATGTATGTATTGCTTTTTAAACATGAATAAAGCGAAAATATGAGAATCAATGGACATGCACATCTTCTTCCGAACCCTGAAGATATCCCGGCTTATCTAAAGGAAAATGAGATATTTTGGGTGGATGAGGAAAAGAAATACATGCTTCAGAAAAACTGGAAGCGTCCTGTGACACATTCCAGCTTTTTCCTAGAGGAAAAGCTGGAATGGATGGAACAGAACAAGATTGATCATGCCATAGTGCTGACATTGTCTCAGCTATATGGTAATGGACTGCGTCTTGAGGAAATGAAGCAGGCTTTGCGATTCCAGAATGACTTTAATGCCCGGATTCAGAGGGATTATGGGGATAAGTTTACCTGTGGCTTTGTCATCCACTCTGGATTTATACGCAGTGCGCTTTGGGAGATGGAGCGTTGTGTCGAGGAACTGGGGCTGAGGGTTTTGTGTTTGCCCACGCATTATATGGACTCTATAGGCACCTGGCGCAGCATATTCGATGAGGAAGTAGAGCCTGTTTTTGAGCTTGCCAATCAATACGGTTTGGCGGTGGAAATTCATCCATATGATGGAGAGAAATTTATCAAACTTGAGAACAGGGCTTGGCGGTTTCACCTTGTTTGGATGTTGGCGCAATGTGCTGATGCATACCATTTCTACACATTGAATAATTATCATGAGCGTTTCAAGGACATGCGTGTCTGTTTTGCTCATGGAGGACAGTTGGCTCAGATTAACCTGGGGAGAAGGATACAGGGTTTTGACGGGCGACCTGATTTATTTGAAGGAAAAACACATCCGCGCAAGGCTGTTGCGCATCCCAATATATTTTTTGATACGCTGGTTCACGATTGCGACTCCCTTGAGTTGATGATCCGCCGCAATGGCACGGACCAGATTATTTTGGGTCTCGATGATCCATATCCATTGGGCGAAATGGAAAGTGAGAGGCAATCCTCTTATCCCGGAAAATTGCTGGACCTAGCACTGGAAAGGAATATCATTAATGAAGATCAATATCAAGACATTTGGGGAGATAATGTTCTGAGATGGCTGGGTGGAGAACGGAGTAAGTATATACGACAAATTATAAAAACAAAGAATGCTGTTTAGATGTATGATAAAACATTAGAATATGCCAGAAAGCAAGATGAAGCTGATGAATTGAGAGAGTTTCGCGATGCATTTTATTTTCCTGAGATCAATGGAGCCCCATCCATATATATGTGCGGCAACTCGCTTGGCTTGCAGCCTCGACGCACAGAGGCTATGATTCTTCAGGAGTTGCAAGACTGGAAGAATTATGGTGTGGAAGGACATTTTGAAGCCAGTAATCCATGGATGCCATACCATGAGTTTCTAACTGAAGCCATGGCTCATGTAGTAGGAGCTAAAAATCATGAAGTCGTGGTTATGAATACATTGACGGTAAACCTGCACCTGATGATGGTATCCTTTTACAGGCCTGTGTCCAGGCGCAACAAAGTTCTGATTGAATTTGATGCTTTTCCTTCGGATAAATATGCTATTGCTTCACAGATCCGTTTTCATGGACTGAAGCCTGATAAATGTATGATCCAACTCAAGCCTAGGCAAGACGAAGACTGTCTGAGGCACGAAGATATTATCAAAGCAATTGAGGAATGTGGCGATGAACTCGCTTTGGTTATGCTGGGCAATACGAATTACTATACAGGGCAGTTTTTTGATATGAAAGCCATCACTAAAGCAGCGCATAGTGTAGGGGCGATGGCTGGTTTTGATTGTGCTCATGGCGCTGGTAATGTGAAGCTCAATCTGCATAACTCGGGAGCTGACTTTGCGGTATGGTGCAGTTACAAGTACCTCAACTCTGGACCGGGAAGTATAGCTGCTTGTTTTGTGCATGAAAGACATGCGAATGATAAATCAATTCCTCGCTTTGAAGGTTGGTGGGGTCATAATAAGGAAACGCGTTTCGGAATGCGTGATGACTTTGAACCCATTTATGGTGTCGAAGCCTGGCAATTGAGCAATCCTCCGATACTGTCCATGGCAGCTGTGTGGTCCTCACTAAAATTATTTCAAAAGGCAGGGATGGATAGACTCAGAGCAAAGTCGATTCGCTTGACAGGCTATCTGGAATATCTACTCGATGGCTTGAACTGTGATAAGATAAAAATTATCAGTCCTCGTGACCCTATCCAGAGAGGCAGTCAATTATCTGTCAAGATAAGCCATGGAGGAAGAAAAGTATTTGAAGGTATTTCAAAAAGAGGGGTGATATCTGACTGGCGGGATCCTGATGTCATAAGAGTGGCACCAACAGCCATGTATAATAATTTTGAGGATGTTAATGCCTTCGTTAGGATTCTTGATGAAACATTGAAAACCCGATAAATGAATTTTCAGTATGAAAACAAAAGATAAAATAATCATAGTGGGAGCTGGCCTCTGCGGGTCAATGTTGGCATTGCGACTCGTGCAAAGAGGATTCAAGGTCGCGTTGTATGAGAAAAGGCCGGATTTAAGAAAATATGTACTTGATGCGGGTAGGTCTATCAACTTGGCACTTTCACCTAGAGGTTTATGGGCCCTTGAGAGGGTGGGGCTCAAGGAACGTGTTCTGGAGCAATGTATTCCTATGCAAGGACGGTTGATACATCCACTTACTGGGGATGCTTTTCTATCACCATACAGCGGTCGAAAAGATGATTACATCAATTCTGTTTCCCGTCCCGGGCTGAATACTATGCTTCTTGATGAAGCTGATAAACATGCGGACATTAATATACATTTTGATCATGACGTCAGGAATGTTGATCTGGAGAATGCACGTATAAACGGTTATGACCATGCCACTCATTCAGACTTTAGTGATGAAGGTCTTGTCGTTATTGGTACGGATGGAGCCGGTTCGGTGGTGCGAAGAGCTATTATGGCTAAAACGACAGATTTATTATTTAACTATTCACAGAAATTTTTAAGACACGGATATAAAGAATTAAGTATTCACCCTGGAGAGGGTGGCGCATTCAAGATTGAAAAAAATGCACTTCATATCTGGCCGCGAGGAGAGTTCATGATTATCGCTCTTCCGAATCTGGATGCCAGTTTTACCCTGACCATGTTTCATCCCATACATGGAGATATAGGTTTCAATGCTTTGAATAATGAGGAAAAACTGAAAGCCTTTTTTGAAAAATACTACCAGGACCTACTCCCCTACATTCCGCATTATGTTGAAGAATATTTTGAAAATCCAGTAGGAACATTGGGTACCATCAAGTGCTATCCATGGCAGGCGTATGGACGTACTTTAGTAATGGGTGATGCATCACATGCTATCGTTCCGTTCTATGGACAAGGGATGAACGCCTCATTTGAAGATGTGCGTGTATTTGATGAACTCATGAATGTGCATGGTGAAGATTGGAAGAGTCTGTTTGAAGCGTTTCAGGATGCACGGCATAAAAATACGGATGCGATTGCTGATTTGGCTATCGATAATTTTTACGAAATGCGGGATCATGTGGATGATGAGGACTTTAAGGCTAAGCGGGAGCTTGAAATGAAAATGGAACAGCAATTCCCGGAGTATTATTCAAAATATTCCCTTGTGACATTTAAACCCGAATGGTCCTATGAAAAGGCTATGATTGTTGGTCGAAAGCAGGATGAGCTTTTATTGAATATTGTGAGAAGTTGCAATGGTCACACAGATCCCGCATCAGCGCTTGAAAAAATTAAAGAACTGCATAAAACACTGGAATATGAAATCTGATTCTAAAGTCATAGAAGGAAGAGCCATGCCGCTTGGAAATTATCCGCATGTCAAGCGTGTCGGTGATTTTATCTATGTTTCCGGGACCAGTAGTCGAAGACCTGATAATACCCACGTTGGAGCCGAAAAGCAAAGCGATGGCAGCTTTAAGCTGGATATACGCAAGCAGACAGAAGCTGTCATCAAGAATATTGACACCTTACTCAAAAGCATGGACTCAGGCCTTGCTGATCTTATAGATGTAACAACTTTCCTGGTTGATATGGATGATTTCGAGGGCTATAACGAAGTATATGGCCAGCATTTTGATCACACAGGCCCTACGCGCACAACGGTTGCTGTCTCGCAGTTACCACACCCGAATCTTTTAATTGAAATAAAAGCGCTTGCATATAAACCGCTTTGATATATTTACAGCACCTAAACAAACAAAATGAAACCTGAAACCAAAGTCGAATTCCACAATCTTAAAGATATTGAGATTGCGCAGGCAGCTGATATGAAGTTGATCCGGGATATAGCTGCCCGTTTGGGCTTGGATGAGTCCGTACTCGAAAGCTATGGAAAATATAAGGCCAAGCTTCCTCTCAGCCTGATTGACAAGGAGAAGCAGGATCGTTCCAATCTTATTTTAGTAACAGCCATGTCTCCAACGCCCGCGGGAGAGGGAAAAACAACCACATCTATCGGTTTGTCAGAAGGCCTTAACAAGATTGGCAAAAAGTCTATTGTAGTCCTCAGAGAACCATCCTTGGGGCCCGTATTTGGTATTAAAGGGGGTGCAGCCGGAGGAGGCTATGCTCAGGTCATTCCGATGGAAGATATTAATCTTCATTTTACCGGTGATTTTTCAGCAGTGGAGAAAGCCAATAACCTTCTTGCAGCATTGATTGATAATAATATACAGAGCAAGACACGAAGCCTCAATATCGATCCGCGCACAGTCATTTGGAAGCGCGTCATGGATATGAATGACAGGTCTCTCAGGGATATTGTTATTGGATTGGGAGGTACTGCCAATGGTATACCACGCCAGGATGGCTTCAATATCACACCCGCCTCAGAGGTGATGGCTATTCTTTGTATGGCTGAAAATTTTGCAGATCTCAAGGAGCGTCTCGGTAATATCTTCGTGGCTTATACCTTTGATAAAACACCTGTGTATGCCAGGGACCTCAATGCGCAAAATGCCATGGCCATACTTTTGAAAGATGCCATAAAACCCAACCTGGTTCAAACCCTCGAAAATAATCCCGCCATCATTCATGGTGGTCCATTTGCTAATATCGCTCAGGGTACGAATACGGTCATTGCCACAAAAATGGGGATGTCCCTGTCTGATTATGTAGTTACAGAAGCGGGCTTTGGCGCTGACCTGGGGGCTGAGAAATTTTTTAATATTAAATGTGTGTCAGCAGGTCTTAAGCCCAAAGCGCTTGTACTTGTTGCAACCATACGCGCTCTCAGACACCATGGGGGTGCCAGGAAAGAAGAATACAATACACCGGATCTTGAAAAGATTGAAGCGGGCTTCCTGAATTTGAGAAAGCATATAGAGAATTGTAAGCAGTTTGGATTGAATCCGATTGTTGCCATAAATGGTTTCCCAAGTGATAGTCCTGAAGAAATAGAGTTGGTCAAGGTCCGATGCTCGGAATTGGGTGTAAAGGCTGTTGAGGCTTATGGTTGGGCTCTAGGAGGAGACGGTATGACGGAGTTGGCCAATGCCGTAGTAGAATCCATCGAAAGTGGTGCGAATGAATTCAAGGCCCTCTACGACTGGGATTTGAGTATTAAGGAAAAGATTGAAACCATTTGTCGCAGGATTTATGGCGCCGACAATGTCATCTATTCTAAAACGGCACTTATCAATTTAAGGCAGATTGAAAAACTGGGCTTGGAAAAATTACCGGTTTGCATGGCTAAGACTCAGAAGTCATTGAGCGATGATGACCGCCTCCGAGGTGCGCCCAGTGGCTTTGATATCAATATACGCGAATTCGAATATGCGGCAGGTGCCGGCTTTATTATCCCGATTCTCGGCAATATGATGCGGATGCCTGGACTTCCGGCAACACCGGCCTCAGAAAATATGTATATCGATGATGAAGGAAATATCTCCGGATTGTCCTGATATCTGATTAGCTCCGGTTATTTTTTAGACACCAGTTTCGAGCGTTTACGAATGCCTCCAACCAAGGCGATACATGATCTTTCCTATCCGGGTAGTGTGCCCAATTCCATTTAAATATAGACCTTTCTATATGTGGCATCATCACCAAGTGTCTGCCATCAGAGTTGCACATCATTGCCGTGTTGTAATCGCTTCCATTCGGATTGGCAGGATATCCCTCGTAGCCATATTTGGCAACGATATTATAGTCGGTCTCTTTCATAGGTAAGACAAACTTGCCTTCTCCATGCGATATCCAGACGCCCAGGCTTGAACCTGCCAAGCTGCCAAGCATGACGGAATTGCTTTCCTGGACTTTAACCGATGTAAAAGAACATTCGTGTTTGTGAGAGTCATTAAAATCCATTTTAGACCTGTTATCGTGTTCCGGGTTGATCAGGTTTAATTCTACAAACAACTGGCATCCATTACAGATGCCTATTGAAAGCACATCTTCTCTTGAGAAAAAGCCTTTCAAAGCCTTACGCGCATTTTCATTATACAGGAATGCACCGGCCCATCCTTTTGCTGATCCAAGTACATCGGAATTGGAGAATCCACCCACTGCTCCCAGGAACTGAATGTCTTCAAGGGTTTCTCTCCCGCTCATAAGGTCAGTCATATGTATATCCCTGACGTCAAAGCCTGCCAGGTACATGGCATGTGCCAGTTCTCTTTCAGAGTTACTTCCTTTCTCTCGAAGTATGGCAGCAACAGGTTTATCTTTCGAATCCGTATTGGCAGGTAACTTGCCAGTAAAAGATGAAGGAAAGCTGTATTTAAGAGGCTGCTGTTTGTAATTGTTGAAACGTTGTTTTGCAAGCTCTCCAGCAGTTTGTTCCTTATCAAACTGGTACGATGTCTTGTACCAGTAATCCCTCATTTCTGCCACGTCAAAATCATATGTCTTACCTCCATGTGCTATGCTTAGTTCTGCTCCTTCAGAAATTCTACCGATATGGTGACATATAACTTCTTTGTTTGTTAAACGGTCAAGGATTGAAGGATCATCCGACTGGATTAGCAAGCCATTATTTTCAGCAAAGAGGAGCTTTATTAAATCATCTTCTCCCAATACATCAAGATTAACTGATGCTGCCACCTTTGTATTGGGAAAGCAAGACTCCAGTAAGCATGTAATCATACCACCGGCAGAAATATCATGTCCTGAATTAATATTTCCGTTTTTAATTTCTTCTTGTACGGCATCAAAACATTTCTTAATGTAGGAGGCATCAGCTGCTTCGGGGCAGTCAGATCCGATGGTATTGCGGATCTGGGCAAAAGATGACCCCCCCAATTTGTATGCGCCCTTCGACATATTGATATAGTAGATATCGCCTTTTCCAATTTTAAATCCTGTAGTGACTGCTTTTGTAAAGTCTTCGCAGTGGGCAGTAGCACTGATGACTACGGTGCCAGGTGCCAATACTTCCTTGTCAGGATATTTTTGTTTCATGGATAATGAATCCTTGCCGGTCGGAATATTGATACCCAATCCGATAGCATAGTCCGATAGGGCTTTTACAGCTTTATAAATACGCGCATCTTCTCCAGGGTTATTGCAGGGCCACATCCAGTTGGCAGACAGTGATACAGACCCCAGTGAATTCTCCAGTGGAGCCCAGATTATATTGCAGAGACTTTCGAGAAGTGCAAGTCGTGATCCTTTGGCTGCATCAATCAGGGCTGGCAGAGGGGCATGTCCCATGCTGGTTGCAATACCATGGAGTCCATCAAAATCCAAAGCGGAAATACCGTAGTTGTTAAGAGGCAACTGCAATTCTCCACTGGTCTGCTGCATTGCTACTCTACCGCCGACACAGCGGTCGACCTTATTGGTTAACCAGTCCTTACAGGCTACCGCTTCTATTTGTAGAACAGACTTAAGGTAGCTGTTCAGATCTTCGAGTTTGTACTCTGGATTTTTATAGTTAACAGGAAGACTGTTATCCTGCATAATGGTCTTTGGAGAGTTGCCAAACATATCTGAAAGCTGAAGGTCGATAGGCTTCTCTCCTGTCTTTTCTGATACGAATGAGAAGTGCATGTCACCGGTAACCTCACCCACCACATACATAGGCGCCCGTTCTCTTTCAGCAATAGTTCTGAGCTGTTCCAGGTGTTCTTCAGCTATGATCAAACCCATTCTTTCCTGTGATTCATTGCCAATGATTTCCCTTGCTGAAAGGGTAGGGTCTCCCAGCGGGAGTTTGTCCAGGTAAATAATACCGCCCGCTTCTTCAACGAGTTCTGACAAACAATTGAGGTGCCCACCGGCTCCGTGGTCATGGATGGAAATAATGGGATTGATTTCCATTTCCGACAATGTCCTGATGACATTGCTCACTCTTTTCTGCATCTCAGGGTTGGATCTTTGGACGGCATTGAGCTCTATGCCTGAGCTGTACTCTCCGGTATCGGCCGAAGATACTGCAGCGCCACCCATGCCGATCCTGTAATTATCACCTCCCAGGATGACAATGCGATCTCCTTTATTTGGTTTAGCTTTAAGGGCCTGATCTCTTTTGCCATATCCAATGCCTCCTGCCAGCATAATAACCTTGTCATAACCAAGTATTCTGTTGTTCTCCATATGTTCAAAACTGAACAGGGAGCCATTTATAAGAGGCTGACCAAATTTATTTCCAAAGTCAGAAGCACCATTTGAGGCCTTTATAAGTATGTCAAGAGGAGTCTGGTATAGCCAATTCCTTTTTTCAATGGCATCAACCCAAGACCTGTCTCCAGCAAGTCTTGGATAACTGGTCATATAGAGAGCAGTACCAGCTAGGGGGATAGCTCCCTGTCCACCGGCCATCCTGTCTCGTATCTCTCCTCCTGAACCGGTAGCAGCGCCATTAAATGGTTCTACAGTGGTAGGAAAGTTGTGCGTTTCAGCCTTCAGTGAAAGCACAGATTCAAAGCTGGTCTTTTGGTATGTATCGGGAATATCCTGCCTCTTGGGAGAAAACTGGACAACTTCGGGACCTTTTATAAATGCAACATTATCCTTGTAGGCAGAAACAATGTCATTAGGGTTTTGGGCTGATGTTTCTTTGATCAGTTTGAAAAGGCTTTTCTCCTTTTCTTTGCCATCAACTATAAATGTGCCATTGAATATTTTATGCCTGCAGTGCTCGCTGTTGACCTGTGAAAAACCAAAAACTTCTGAATCCGTCAAGGGTCTTCCCAGACGGGAAGCGAGATCTTCCAGGTACTCAATTTCATCGCTACTTAAGGCAAGGCCTTCTTGCTGGTTGTAGGCATTGATATCCTCTATAGATTGAACAGATTCTGGTTCTATATGTATCGTGAAGATCTCCTGGTTCAGCGCAGTATACTTCTGGTGAAGCATCGGGTCAAAATGAGGCTTTTTATCGCCGCCGTAAAAACATTCAATTCTGTCGATGCCTGATATGCCCATATTCTGGCTGATTTCTACGGCATTGGTGCTCCATGGTGTGATCATATTGGCTCGAGGTCCGATAAGGGAAGCTTGAATGCTTTCAGAATCGATCAGCTTGGCGTCACCAAAAAGCCATTCCAGGCGCGCGCGCATGGAATCATTCAGGGGTTCGTGAGTATCTACAGCAAAAATGTGTGAAGATGGATCACCGAAGAAAAGTATCATGTCAGTAGCCTTTGAAGATATATGACAAATTTCGATTATTTAATGCACATATTTTAATTATCACAAGGCTAATACAGCTGGATTCTATGATATTGTTTTCATTAGACCCTTTCTGTATTCTGAGGGTGTCTGTGATGTTATGCGTTTAAATTGTTTGATAAAATGTGACTGTGAATTAAATCCGCATTCCATATATATCTCGGTCAGGGACAGCTGGCCTTCGGCAAGAAGCTTGGTGGCGTGCACTATCCTGAATTCATTAAGATATTCTGTGAAAGTTTTTGATGTTGCCTTTTTGAAATATCTGCAAAAGGCCGGTACTGTAAGACTCACTGTATTGGATATCTCTTCAAGGCTTATGTCGCTGTCAAAATTATTGCGGACATACTTGAAAATCTGGTCCATACGGTCGTTATCCTGTTGTTTACTGACCAGCATATGACTTTCGGCATTAAGCAATTCATAATCTTCATATTCTGCCAGTTCGTCAAGGAATTTTATGAAATAAACCAACCTGTTTAAGGGTGTCATCGCCAGCAGATCTTTAAGCTTATTACCTACATCCGGAATTAAGTGATCGGCAAAGCGAATCCCTGATCGCGATCTGTCCAACAAAGCATTTATCTTATACAATTCATCTGCTTTGAAAAATCCTTCACCCAGGAAGTCAGACCTGAATTGGACTATAATTTCCTCTTCATTGAGCGTCATCCTGTCTACGAAACCCAGATGTGGTACATTGGGACCAATCAAGAGCAAAACACCTCCGCTGTAATAGGATAGATGCTGTCCAATGTGAATCTTTCCGGAGCCTTTGGCAATATATACCAGCTCTATCTCAGGATGATAATGCCATGTCGGTTTGCTGTCGGGAGCATCCTTGAAGAAGCGCTTCATGAGAAACGAACTTCCAAACCCTGGTTGTACCTTTTCGAGGACCGGGTTTTGCTTTTTTAATGGACTGTATTTTTTCATTTTTGCAGAATAAATGATTGATACAATATTAAATATTGAATTAAATTAACACAAAATTATCAAATATTGTAAATATTTGTTAAAATAATACAGTTAATTGAAAATATAGTTCAATATTATATTGTTTAACAGTTCTAATTTTGTATTATATAATTACTTAATCTTTTAAATTGTTTATTATGAAGACTTTCTTAGTATTGCTTTTAGCAGCCAAGTTGTATGGTAATGTGTCAGTGGATTACATCAGCACATTCTACTATGAGCCAAGCGTAACAATCAGCTTCGAAAACTGGAAGAAGGGTGATCTTTCTGTAACGATTACCTCAATGGGAGGACAGATCATTTTTAATGATAGACTCGATACAAGAAAAGCAGATGGTATTAAATACAATCTTAGAAATCTTGATTCTGGTAAATATGAAATCGTATTGGAGAACAACGACAAAAAAGTTGTTGAGACTGTCATTCTTTTTGATGGCAAAATTGCAGAAAAAGAAGCTCAGGTATATTACAAGCCTGTTATCGAAATGGTTGATAATAAGCTGAAGGTTAATTTCCTGAGCTTTGACGGTTCAGCAAGCATTAAAATTTACGATGAAGCATTAACGGTCTATGCTGAAAGATTTGAGAATGCTAATCCCATGAACAAAGTATTCGATCTTTCAAGACTGGAGCCGGGTAAATACACGGCTGTAGTTGGCGATGGTTACACCTCTAGAACAGTAGAATTCGAAAAATAGGCCTACGCCTATTAAAGACTGATTTTATTCTGGGTTGGCATTTTGCCAACCCTTTTTTTTGTTTATACATTCCGCCACTTTCTCAGCTAATATTTATCTTGGGAAAAAACCTGGAATGATACAGCAAGCAGTCAGGGCCAAAGTCAGATTGTCTCTTTATATCAATTATTTTGTGTTTGCCATACTTCTCAATAGTGTGGGTATAGTTATACTGAAGTCACAAAAAGTATATGGCGTGGATGAACTGGCTGCCAGCACTCTGGAGCTTTTCAAGGATATGCCCATCGCCATAGTTTCTTTTATTATGGCCAGTTTCCTTCCCAGGATTGGATACAAGAATTCCATGTTGATCGGATTGGGTCTCGTCACTGTGGCATGCCTTTCCATGTATTTTGGCAATTCCTTCTGGTCAGCCAAAATACTCTTTGCCTGTGTGGGATCTGCTTTTGCCCTGATAAAGGTTTCGGTGTATTCAGTGATTGGTTTGCTGACTGATGATGAAGCCGGCCATAACAGTCTGATGAGCAGCATTGAAGGTGTTTTTATGTTTGGGATAGCGCTGGCGTATTTTATATTCCCGGCTTTCAACAGTGCTGATGACCCCAATGCCTGGCTTAATGTATACTGGCTGTTGTCCGCTTTATCACTGCTCTCTTTTCTTTTTCTCTTTTTCTCAAAATTTGAGGAAGGAGAGCTCATCCCTGGAGCGAACCTGGCTGATGATTTTCGGCAAATGCTCTTGCTGATGCTAAAGCTGCTGGTTCTTGTCTTTGTCTTAAGTGCTTTTCTTTTTGTAATGGTTGAACAGGGTATAATGACCTGGTTGCCGACGTTTAATGAGAAGGTGCTGCAGTTGCCTGAAAACATGGCCATTATGATGGCCAGTATCCTGGCCGTCTCCTTAGGGATAGGCAGGATTATTGCAGGCTGGCTTTCTCAAAAATTTCATTGGGTATGGATCCTATGTATTTGTATGGTTGTAGCTATGATCCTGGTAATTACTGTCTTGCCTAAAGCTGTAAGTTCTGAGATCAGGGTTATTCATTCTTTTTCAGATATTCCACTGATAGGTTTTGTCTTTCCTCTTGTTGGCTTGTTTATAGCCCCTATTTACCCTTTGCTCAATTCCGTTGTATTAAGTGCATTGCCTAAAAATCTTCATAGCCCGATGTCAGGTTTGATCATTATATTTTCAGCTATCGGGGGAACCCTGGGATCACGATTGATCGGATACCTGTTCAAACATGTTGGAGGAGGAAATGCATTTTATTACACCCTCATTCCGATGTCTGCCTTGCTTATATGTTTTTTTATCCTGAATTATCTGACAAAAAAATCAAAGCTCAATGAAGGATCAGTCGCCTGAAATCGTTTTTGCTGAATTATTCAGGGATTTACATCTGGAGCCAGTTTTGGATGATGGCAAACTGATTACTGACGCATTGCCTAAAGGCGATCCTGAAATAATACTGAAAACCTATCGACAGACCAGATCAAATCCTAATTTTAATTTAAAGTCATTTTTTGAGAATCATTTCGAGATTCCTGAAACCTCGGATACAGGCTTTAAAACGGACAGGGATAAATCTTTGTCAGAACATATAGAATCTCTGTGGGAAGTTTTAAGTCGAAAAAGCCTGCAGCCAGTAGCTGGTTCCAGTGCTTTGCCATTACCATATTCTTATATAGTTCCGGGAGGGCGATTTAATGAAATATATTACTGGGACAGTTATTTTACGATGCTGGGCTTGCGAGTCAGCGGCCGCATCGATCTTATCAGAAATATGATCGAAAACTTCTCCTTCATGATCCGTGAATACGGCTGTATTCCCAATGGAAATAGGACTTACTTCCTGGGTAGATCCCAGCCGCCATTTTTTGCCATGATGGTTGAATTGCTGGCAGAGATCGAGGGTGACCAGGTCTACCTGGATTATCTTGATGTACTTCACAAGGAATACAGGTTTTGGATGGAGCAGGATCACGAACTATCAATGACAGGCGACTCTTCAAATCATGTAGTCTTTCTTAATGGTAAAAAGCTGAATCGCTACTATGATGAAAATACAACACCGCGTCCCGAGATGTTTGGTGCGGATTATTATCTGGCAGAGAGTGTTCATGGCAAGCCTGAAGAATTGTTTGCCAATCTTCGCGCCGCATGTGAATCGGGTTGGGATTTCAGCAGCCGGTGGCTCGATGATAATTTAAACTTAAGCAGTATTCACTGCCTGGACATCCTGCCTGTAGATTTGAACTGTTTGATCTGCAAATTGGAATCTGTGTTGGCACATGCCTTCAAGCTAAACAATGACAATGATCAATCAGAGTTACATAAGCATCTCGCTTCACAGCGGGCTCAGCAGATAAAGGAGCTGTTCTGGGATGGGGAAAATCAGTATTTTATGGATTATAATTTCAGGCAGGGCAGATTAACATCTGTCAGGTCTCTGGCAGGAGTATTCCCACTGTATTTTAATTTGGCTTCTGAGACCCAGGCCAAGCACGTTGCACATCTTCTCGAAACTGAATTCCTTGAAGAAGGAGGTTTATCGACCACTACGATTGATTCAGGACAACAATGGGATGCACCAAATGGCTGGGCCCCCCTTCAATGGATGGCTGTTTGTGGATTGCGGAATTATGGCTTTAATGAACTTGCAGATCGTGTGGCTGAGAGCTGGTTAAACTTGAACGAAAAAGTTTTTAAAGATACCGGCAAGATGTTGGAAAAGTATAATGTCAGAGATGTCACTCTGATTAGTGGGGGAGGAGAATATCCTGTCCAGGATGGGTTTGGTTGGACGAATGGGGTTGCCCTCGCTCTCCTGCAGCAGGTTCGTTAATCTATCTAAGTAGGCCAGGGCTTATAGAGCCCATCTAATACTACAGTCCATTCTACTATCCAGAAACTGAAATCATATTCCGGTGCTTATGAAAGCTTTAACGCGGTAATTTGTCTTCAAGGAACAAGCGGATATAATGACAGATTTCTTCAGCTTTGTCCTCCTGAAGAAAGTGACCGGCATTCTTGATAATGATGCGGGGTTGGTTTTTGCAGTAAGGTATCAGATTCAGAAAAAACTTTTCTATGCCAGAGAATAAAGAATCCTTATCAGAAAACATGACCAGGGCTGGTTTATTCCATTCTGATAAGACCTCTCTGGCGCGCAGGAGGTATGGAACTGCAGGGTCTACAAGATTTGAAGGAACGAGTTGTGGAAACGCCTTGACAGATCCCTTGTAGCTTTTATCCGGATAGGGCATCTTATAGGCTTCAAGTGTTTCTTTGGAAAGTTCCGAGACTGTCAGTTTTTGCATTATCCAGGATACAGGAAGAGAAGGGTGGTGTTTGGCAAATAACTGCCAAAGCCTGAATGCAATAGGCAATTTCTTACCCTTTGGCAGGAAAGTGTTCATAATGATTACCCTCTTAAATCTTTCCGGATAAGCACCCAGAAGGCTAAGGCCTAGTAATCCGCCCCAGTCTTGAACAATCAAATTTATGTTTTCAAGATTCAGTTTTTGAATGAAGTGCGAAAGGGAGTCAAAATGAAATTCGAAACTATAGTCTTCCCAGTTCAATAATTTATCGGATTTGCCAAAGCCAATAAGATCTGGGGCTATAAAGCGGGTTCCAGGAAGAAGGCCAACAAATTTTCTATAAAGGTATGACCAGCTGGGTTCGCCATGCAATGCAAGGAAAAGCTCACCGCTGTTTTCATCGATGTAGTGCATCTGCATCCCTTTAAATTCCAGATAGTTAGCATCAAATGGATAATCAGACAGTCTGGAAAATTGGCTGTTGTTGGTTTTCAGAAATTCCATGTAAGTCCTGGCTTTCAGCTCTCTAAGGATGCCAAATTACCAATTGCAGTTCATCGAAGCCATTTTTGTCCGATAATTTGTAAAATTATGATAACTATCATTATTTACATTGAGGTGGATCATCCATTATAACCTTCAAAGGAGGGATATTTAAATTAAAATGAAAGCTATGTTAGTTCATAGAGATTTAACGATTCGGGATATAAAAGATGAATTCACTAAGGTTTTTCCAGGGCTTAAACTTGAAATGTATAAAGTAGCTCATAAAGAAGGCCAGGGCAGTCTAAAATCGGCTGAATTGGCTCATGATTTGAAATTGGGGGATATCAGCGCAAGACTCCATGAAGAGGACTATAATTTTGATCCTGCTATGGTTGTTGCGGATTTTGAAGCTGATTTTGAAGAAAAGTTTGGATTGTTTGTGCAGGTTTTCAGGCGATCCAATAACTTATGGTTACAGACATCCACAACGGATGATTGGACTTTGGAAAAACAAAATGCCAAGGGTCTGAATTCTGTTCAGTTATGAGAATGATGCTCTAAAAAATACTGGAATGAAAATATTGGTACCAACGGATTTTTCGGAATGTGCAGATTTTGCGCTTAATGCAGCATGTCAATTTGCGCTTATAATGGATTCAGACATTACGCTGTTTCATGTTGCAGATTTGCCTGATGAGTTTGGTGCGAAGTCTTCAGATGATAGCCTGGCTGAGCGGGTACAGGAAAGGATGAAGAATAATATCGATGAGCTGATGTCACAGCGTGAGGCTATGGCGGGTTCAGTTGGCGTAAAACTGCATAAGGAATCCTGCTTTGGAAGCTTTACAGAGTCTTTGATTGACTATGATAAGGAACATCAGTTTGATCTTGTCGTTATGGGATCATACGGAGCTTCCGGTAAACAAGAGTGGTTTATTGGGTCTAACACTCAGAAGCTGGTAAGAAAGCTTCGTAAGAATATTCTCGTGATCAAAAATCCGATTTCCAACCTCAGACTCAACAAGGTTATGTTCCCTTCAAATCTAACTGAAACAGACAGGGAAGCATTCATTGAGTTCCTTGAGTTTTTGAAAATATTCAAGACCAAAGAGGTACATATTCTTGCGGTCAATACCTCAGGCTGGTTCAATCAGCCCACACCCATAATGCTAGAGTTATTGAAGGACTTTAAAGCCTTAGCAACCGGAGATTACGATTGTCAGACGCATTATTATTCAGATTATTCGGTTGAAGCAGGTATTCGGCATTTCGCTGAAAAGTATGAAATCGATCTTGTAGGCATTTCTAATATTGGCAGGAGTCCAATTAAAAGACTCTTCCAGGGGAGCAATGTCGAGATGCTGATCAACCACTCTGAGATCCCCATATTAGTTATTGATAACAAGAAGTAGCCCTTAGTTTTTTCAGGCTATGACAAGCATCAGGAGTCCTCTTGACGCAAATCATTTAATAATGCTCTGTAATTGGCGAAATTTATTTTAACACTCCTATGGGAACCTGTGCCATTTAAGTTTTGAAAATACAGTGACTTATGAAGATCAATGAAATAATGACCGACAATGTCCTTAGTAAAATAAAGGATTACAAATTTACAGAGGTCTGCCTTTTGATGCAGCAACTGAGAATCCATCATCTTCCGCTTGTCGACGAAAAAGGGGCTTTGGTTGGTATGTTCAGCGCCAATGACGCTCTGAAAGCATTCAGTGATGTATTGGTTGGGCGCAACATCGAATCAGAAGCACATATCAATGACATGATAGGAATTGAGGATTGTATGACTAAACGCAAGCTGTATTTATTAGACTCAGAATCAAATGTCAGATATGCGCTTACCGTTATGCAGGAGTTTGATGTATAATCTGTACCTGTAGTGGAAGAAGGTGTAGTGATTGGCATAGTAACAAGCAAAGATGTATTGAATCATACAACAAATTTAGTATCGTGAGCTATAAGCATTTTATGAGTGAATTACTCCTGGTTTTTCTGATGCCATCATTATTTGCATTTCAGGATAGCCCTATGGATTTCAGCTATCCTGAGTTGGATAAGCAGTTATTGTCTTTATGGTTGGCTGCAGATCAAAAAAACGGTGAAGTATGTTACAGCTCAATCGAAGCTATAGAGGCAGAATGGCAGGCTGTGAAGGAATCCCTCGAAGGAAAAGAAGTTTTGCATATCAACATTCCTGAATTTTCAAACAGGGTAGAGGCTTATGTAAAATCTCTGCGTCCGTGCGCGTCTTCAGACAATTGGTCCTGTTTGAAAAGTATTGCTTATCACCTGATGTATGAATTCAGATCGCTCAGACAATGCCTCTTTAAAACAGAATACCCGGTAGATGTTCTGTGGGAATCCATTGATTCTTATAACCGGATCAAAAGAACCATAAATGACAGGATGTTTGATTTACGTGAATGGTTTGAATTTGAAGATCAAGTCAATGACTTTATATGTAACTGGGAATACTATGACTTGCGTCATATCAATGAAATTCACGAGTATTTTCCGGGTATTAATAAAACAAAACACAGTGAACTCAAAAACGATATCAAGAGTTGTATCGTGCGTTTGCTTGAATCAATTGACACGGGCTATCAAAGCAATTTTGTTTTGCCATGCGATGAGTTGGGGGCAGCCCTTCAGGCACTTCTGAAAATGTACTCTGAATCCAAGGTGATAATGTTGATGTAGAATAACAGCTACAAAGTAATCCCGAGTTGAAGATTGAGTCTTGGCTTTACGCCAAAATACCCGAGATCAAATACGCTGTCATTATCTCTTACATAGTAGTCATCTATATTGAGTCCGGCTTCGATACTGTCTTGAATATCCGAATATCTAACTCCTCCACCGGCCAAGAAACCAAGTGTTACACGTTTCCCCAATGTGAATTTGACCCCGATAACTACACCACTTTCTATGGCAAGAATATCTTGAGTTACATCTGCTTCTGTAATGGGTTCAGGACCGAAACCATTGTACCAGGCTTTATAATCACGACTAAAAATGAGTCCAAGGGCATAGGCACCGGCAAACATATCAATATCCGAGAACATCCAGGTATCGGTTTCTTCCCTGTCCAGTCTCAATAGATATGACCTGTATTGGATTTCGGCCTGGATACCAGTGAACTCTTCGAAATTATCTTTTTTCAAAAGCGCCATTGGAGAAATCTGCAAAGATGATTTTCCGCCATTCATATCGAATTCCATGGATAACTCGAAATAGGATTTCCCAAATTGAATAGGGCTTATTTTCAAAGTCTTATTGTTGTCTGCTATTTGGGCATTGGCATGTGGCGCCATGATAAGGCCCATCATAATGAGGACATATTTTAGTACTCTTTTCATTGTATAACTTTTAAATTGTGCGTTCCAAAATATCATAAGAAGTAAGGATATCCACAATATTGTTGGTCTTGTCGACGACAGGAATGCAATTAATTCTATGTTCTACCAACAACCGGGTTGCTTCTACAGACATAGAATCCTGAGTCAGACTGTAAGGATCAGATATCATAATATCTTTGAGGCTTTTATTCATTCAGGCTTCTTTGTTAATAAGAGCTGGCACCACTACTGATTTTAGTATGTCGAGAGGTGTGACAATGCCAACCACCTTTTTTTTCCTTACGATGATGATAGCGTGGATTTCATTCTTGATAAAAACGTCTACCGCATCGGCAATGGTGTCGTTTTCATCTAGGCAAAAAGGCTCACGGGTCATAATTTCTTTAGCCAGTACAGAACGAAATATTTTTTCATTGTGCTGTAGGGACTTGGTAATTTTCAGTCGTGTTAAATGGTGCTGCAACTGATGGTAGTCGGAAGCGCTTATAATACCCAGAGCTTCCCTATTTTCATCCACTACAGGAATATGATGAAAATTGTTCTTCTCAAACAAGTCAGCAATTTCAGATCCTATACAGTTGGGTCCAACTGTTTTCAGGTCTTGTGACATTATCGTATTTAAAGCCTTATCCAAAATAATATTCATTGTCTTTATTTTCTTTTTTCAGAATAGAGCGCTTTTCTGTTTCTAAAGAAGCAGGCCACTATTAATTAGCGATGATTCAGTCAGATAAAACCAGAAGAGGTTTGTCAAGCTCGAATAATTCCATCTTGGTGACACTGCGATTGAACATTTCCTGGAACCAGTTTTTCCTGTGGTGTATCATCACGAGGATATCTGCCTCATTTTCTTCTGCATATTGACTTAGTGTCTGTGATATCGTTCCTGATTTAGGAATAGAAACCAACTCGTAGTTAAGATCACGAAAGTACCCCTCATAGCCTTCATCTCTGTTCAGGGCATCGTTGTCCATGGTCTTAATATGTACCAGTTTGATCTCTGCATCATATACATTACATATGCTGTAAACCGGTTTAAGGACTTCCTTGTCATTGATGAGTTTGTTATCGACACCCATGACAATAGTCTTCATTTGACTGTATTCTGCCGACTCTGGTATGGTTAATACGGGCTTGCCAGATTTCATTATGCAGTGTTCTGTTACCGAACCAACAGTGACATCTTTCAATGCTGTCAAGCCTTTAGTTCCTGTAACAATCCAGTCGTAGTGTTTGTGTCGCGCATAGGAAACAATATATTCCTTGGGCTCTGCTCTTACGATATGATAATCATATTCAACGTCGCTGGTGACCTCATGGAGACGCTTTAATAGTTCTTGCAGGTCACGTGTCGCATTTTCCTTAAGCATATCATCCATGTGATTAAAAATGCTTGACCTATGTTGTGTTTCCATACAGTGAAGGAACGTAATCTGTCCGCCTCCTACATCATTCAGGAACAAGCTTATCCATTTGGCAGCTCTGACGGATACCGACGAAAAATCAATTGGACAAAGTATTTTCATGTTTTAATTATGTTGATCCTAATTTAACGATTAGTCATGAAGAAACAGTACAGGTATTGAGGATTTTAATACAAGTTCCTTAGATAGGCTGGTAAACATAAGGGAGTGCATGAACGATTGATTTTCTGCAATCACAATCATCAAATCCGCTTTGAAATTATAGGCAGATGCCAGGAGCGAATCTCCGATATTCCTGCTGCTCAAGGTAGCTATCTCAAATCCAAAATCCACGTTTTGTTTTTCGTACAATTCCGTGACTATTTTTTCAGCTTCGTCTGTATAGTAGCTGTTTTCTCTTTCTCTGACGTGAAGGAATTTCATATAGGCATTGTAGGAAGAGTTCCAATCTTTGATCTGATGTAGGATCTGTGGTTTGGCTAAATGGTGATCGCTGGCTACCAAAACTTTCGAATAACCCTTGAAGCTGGCTAATTTTGGAACCAGGTAAACCGGGATGTAAAGACTTTTTACAAGACCAAGGGATATTGTACCTACCCATCGGTCAATCAGATCGTAATTATCGCGCGTACCTACAAATGCGATATCCATAAGATGTTGTCGGGAATACTTTGACAGGGCAGCAACGGGTTCTCCGCTGATGGCCTTTATCAATACAATCGATGGGATCTTATCGATTCCCAGGTTTATTTTAATGGTTTCTTCCACTTCTTCGGTAATGCTTGAAATGTAATCCTGCCCAGCCCTAAGCATCAGTGGGCTTTGGATACTCAGGAGACCGGCATGGACATGGATGATATGAAGTTCATCGCTGTCATCTGCAAAATCCAGGGCATATCTGACAGTATTCAACGATACCTCAGAAAAATCAAAGGGTATCAGTATTTTTCTCATAATCTTAGGGTTTCGATTGAAGCACCAATAAAGGAGTTCTTGAGTTAATACTCATCTCCTTGGTGTGACTTTTATGAAACAAATCATCAAAAAAGCCTCTTTTCCTGTGGGTCATGACCAAAAGCTCTATATCCTTTTGTTCCACAAATCGGTTGAGGGCTTCATTAACATCTTCAGATTGTATAAAATGGTTCTGAATCGAGTTATCTGGATATTTTTCTTTCCAGGCTTTTATCAGATCAAAGTACATATCCATTTCTTCTTCCTCTTCTACATGAACCAGGTGAATCTCGGCGCCGGTTACCGTAGCGAGCATGCTGACGGCATCAATATTGGCATCAGGTATTTCATCTGCTTCGCAAGCATAGGCTATCCTGTTGATGCCTGAGAATGTAGCGTTATGTGGAATGATGAATACAGGACGCTCCGACCTTTGCGATACTGCCGTAGATATAGAGCCAAAAAACTTTTTAAATGCACCGGTATCTCCTGTGCTGCCCATGACGATGAAGGCTTCTTTTTCCTTGGCCATCTGGCAAATCTCTTCAACCGGGAAACCCAGTTTGAAGGTTTTTTCAATCATGGGTTTGCTGGACTTTTCACCTACCCACTCCTTGTTGACTTTTTCAAAAAACTCGTCAAGCTGTTTCTCCTTCATTTCCTTAATGGTATTTTCTGTCAATGTATTGACATCGACAGCTGATGGAAGGTAGCAATGTGTCAAATTGATGACGCCACCTATCGCATCTGCCAGTCCATAGGCATATGCCATGGCATTCCATGATGTTTCAGAAAAATCCGTCGGTACAATTATTTTTTTCATAATTCCATAATCCCCTTCCTGCAAAAGAGCAAGGTTTACTTTTTTAATAAAATCATTGATTTCCTCATTCTTATTAAAGCTCAGATTGATATGGTTATTCACCTTGACAGTGGGAATAGATTCAATACCTTCGGATATCAACTTTTTGATATCCTTAATTTCGTCAATCCTAATTTTAATTCCCGCTTTCTGAGCATGTTCTTTGATTTTCATCTTGACATACTCGTAGGTCGAGGTGGGTTGGCCATATAGTTTGAGTCTAATCATAATTATATTGAATTATTCCTCTGACAATTTTTTAATAATGTCAAAAGTGGTGATTATACCTTCCAGCTTACCGTCATCTACAATTGGTATGGCATGAAAAAGATTTTCCTTGAATATTTCTAGCGCAACCCCAATTCTGTCTGCCGTCTCCAGTTTGGCTATTCCTTTGGTCATAATATCTTTGACTTTCCTGGTCTTCAACCTGAACTCATCAATTCTGTTATCTGTCGTTTGATCATTAAATCCACGTTTAAAAAATAAATAGTCTGATTTGCTAACGATGCCTAGGAGTTTACCTTTCTCTACCACGGGGATGTGATGAATCCTGTTTTCACGGAATACCTGTTCAACTTTTTTCATTGTATCTTCAGGTTCGACTGTTTTGACTTCGGTAGTCATCATTGAAGACACAGGAGCTAATAAATCCATATTGAGTTAATTTTATTCAAATCTATATGTAGCTTTAAGTTTTACGGATGATGATCATCATTCAGTTCTATGAGATATATCATAAATCGCCGTATTGACTAATGTAACGAACGATATAGCCCTGCGGCTGCAGGCCGTAATTGATACTGCTATTGATGGTATTATAACCATTAACAGGAACGGATTTATTGAGTCGATCAATAAGTCTGCCTTGAGACTTTTTGGTTATCAGGAGGATGACCTTATTGGGCAGAATGTATCCATTTTGATGCCTGAACCCTACAGAAAGGAACATGATTCCTACCTTATGAAATATCATGAGACACGCAAACCTAAAATTATAGGTATAGGTCGTGAGGTAGAAGGAAAGACCAAAGAGGGAAGGATCATCCCGCTCAGATTATCAGTTTCTGAAGTCATTTTGAACAATAGGATCATATTTACGGGTATCGTTCATGATTTAAGCCAGATAAAGGAGACGCAGAATGAACTACGTAGAGCGAATGAAGCACTTGAAGAAAAAGTCGAAGAAAGGACTATCAAACTGGAAAAACTGGTGAACGACCTTTTGCAAACAAATCGTAAACTTGAACGGAGTGAACTTGAATTAACTGAGGCTCTAAGAAAGGAAATAGAGCTCAACGAACTGAAGTCCCGCTTTGTATCCATTGCTTCACATGAATTCAGGACACCATTGAGCACAATAATGTCCTCTGTAGCGCTTATATCCAAATACACAGAATCGGAACAGGATGACAAGAGACAAAAGCATGTCACGAGAATAAAATCAGCTGTGGTCAATCTTACAGGGATACTCAATGACTTTCTTTCTTTAAGCAAGATTGAAGAAGGCAAGATTGAAATCAAAAAATCCAATGTGGATATTTTGGCCCTTTGTGAGGAGGTCCATGAAGAGGTCAAGGAAATATTAAAAGAGGGTCAGGAATTGTATATTGAGAAAAATGGAGACAGTGCGATTTTCTTTACGGATGCCCGAATTCTGAAAAACATATTGTTCAATCTTGTTTCGAACGCGATAAAGTATTCAGATGATCGTATTGATTGCTTCATCAACATGCAAAACAGAAATTTGGTGATTGAAGTTAAAGACAGGGGTATTGGTATTCCCACCAGCGAACATCACCATTTGTTTGATCGTTTTTTCAGGGCTTCCAATGTCGAAATGATTCAGGGGACGGGCTTGGGCTTGAATATTGTAAAGAGATACGTAAACTTGCTCCACGGAGATATTGATTTCGAAAGTGTGGAAAATTTAGGAACGACTTTTAAACTCAGTTTTCAAAATAGCCAATAAAACTTGAAAATGAAGAAGATACTAGTTATTGAAGATACCCTTGAAGTCAGGGAGAATATATGTGAAATCCTTGAATTGGCGGGATATCAGGTAGATGATGCCCCGGACGGTAAAATCGGTGTGGAAAAGGCTATGAACAACGCGCCAGACTTGATTTTATGTGATGTGATGATGCCTGAGCTTGATGGCTTCGGTGTGCTGAAGATTCTTAACAAGCGTGCTGAAACGAACAAGATACCTTTCATTTTCCTTACGGCTAAAGCGGAAAAATCAGATTTCAGGAAAGGCATGGGTTTGGGTGCGGATGATTATATCACAAAGCCCTTTGATGATGCCGAATTGCTGGATGCCATAGAGATGAGATTGAAGAAGCATGAACAATTTGCCAGCATATCCGGTAATTCGGATGAAGGTATAAAGCGCTTGTTCTCCGAGGCACGGGCGAAAGACGAGTTTGAAAAGCTGTCGGAAGGTAAAGAAACGAGAAGCTTTAATCGAAAAGATATGGTTTTCGAAGCCGGTGGCGTACCCAGGTGGTTATATTTAATCATTGAGGGTCAGGTCAAATTGTACAGAAACAATGAATTTGGGAAGGAGCTGATCACACACCTTTACAAGGAAGGGGAGTTCTTTGGATATTTCCCATTGATCAATGAATCCAACTATGATAATTCTGCGGTGGCATTGACCGATTCCAAACTGCGTCTAATCCCTAAAGAGGACTTTATGCTTTTGCTTTACAACAATAGGGAGTTTGCGGCTCAGTTTATTAAAATGTTATCCAATTCAATGAATTCAACCGAACAGGAATTGATAGAGCTGGCCTATAGTTCTGTGAGGAGAAAAGTGGCGAATGCACTTGTTGCATTCGCCACTACTCAACTAAATCAAACCAATATGGTGATCAGGGTTTCTCGCGATAACCTCGCCTCCAGAGCGGGCACGGCCAAGGAAACGCTGATCAGAACACTGTCTGACTTTAAATCAGAGGGATTGATCGACATTGACGGGGGGGCTATCTCTATACAGGATCTGAAAAAACTTCAGTCAATGCCGCAATAGAACTTATATCCCTAATGACTTAGGTTCCTTCCTATTACTTACCTATCTTAACGGCAAGTAAGGCACTGAGAAATAATGGTACGGCTAACACGGCCAGAATAGGGATATTCAGAAACAGGCTTATCACAACGACTGCCATCATTAGGTAGTACCTTAGAACCACAGTTTTAATATTGGCTTGAAACAATTGCATGACTATTGATTTTTGTTAATGTAAATATGTCACGCAGTATGCTTGATTTTAATGAGTAAGATCAGACGTCATGATGAGTGTAGTCATCATTTTATAAAGCTTGATACATGCGATCATCATTATGGGTTAGGAGATTGCCGCGGCGGCAATGCCATACATGAAAAAGATGCAGCACCAGCGGAAGTATTCAAATTTTTTCCCCAGATATTTACCCAGTAAAAAAAAGGTCCCTGGTCATGCTGTCGTTAAGGATTTCATTTGAACGAATCACCTCCTTTATGGAGTCGTTGTATTCTTTGATATTCATGTTTTAGTGATTCCCGAAGAAAAAGAGCTTAGACTCTTTTTTTGAGAATGTTTTCAGGTTTCCTTCGTCCACTCATTTTTATTGGACGCTTCAAAAGGTTTGCAAATATCATGAAGACGAGAGACATGAAGGCAATTATAGCCTTTGGGATATACAATTGATTATGAATAGAAGCCTTATCGATGATAGCGGGAGACCCAAGCTTATTATTACAGCATTGACACTAAGCATAATATTGGCTTTGTTGTCAGCGATCGCTGAGAGATCGAGTTGATTTCTCAGTGGGGACTTGAATTGGGTCTGCGCACTTTAATTACTGGCAATCGTCAATGTTTCACTCTGATTTTTTCTAAATTCTATATTCTCTTTCATCCAGCTTTGCTTGTCGGTGATGGCCTTGTCTCTGAATACCAGCTTCTTCCTGAGCTGTTCTGTTGTTTTTTAAAATCAGTCTTCGCCCATGAGAACCCTCAGGATCTGACTAGCTGCTTCAGAAATCACGGTACCTGGGCCGAATACACCCAGAACGCCTTTTTCAAAAAGGAAATCATAATCCTTTTGAGGGATCACACCACCTACAATAACAGCAATATCTTCCCTTCCTTTTTCCTTAAGGAGGCCAATCGCTTCTGGAACCAGGGTTTTGTGGCCTGCGGCTAGGGAAGAAATCCCCAGGATGTGAACATCATTTTCTATGGCTTGTCTGACTGCTTCAGCAGGCGTTTGGAATAGTGGCCCTATATCGACATCAAATCCTATATCTGCGAAGCTGGTGGCGATGACTTTTGCTCCACGGTCATGACCGTCCTGTCCCAGCTTGGCAATCATAATGCGTGGTCTGCGACCAAATTTATCTTCAAAGCGATCTGACAATTCCCTGGCTTCCATAAATTTTTTATTTTTCGAAATGACTTTGGAATAAGCACCACTTATGATTTTATTATTGGCGCTGTACCGTCCAAAAACTTTTTCCATGGCCAATGAAATTTCACCGAGTGTGGCTCTGGCCCTGGCCGCTTCTATAGCAGCATCCAGTAAGTTACCTTCAGATGTTCTAGCATAATCAGTAATGCGATTCAATGACTCCTGAACTCTGGATTCATCCCTTTCGGATTTGATTTTACCAAGTCTTTCAATCTGTGCCGTTCTTACTTTTGTATTGTCAAGTTCAAGGATGTCTATGTTTTCTTCATCTGTTACGCCGAATATATTGAGCCCGATGATTTTATCATCTCCGCTGTCAATCCTGGCTTGCTTTTCTGCTGCCGCTTTTTCGATCCTCATTTTAGGGAGCCCTAATTCAATAGCTTTTGCCATGCCCCCATGTGCTTCGATTTCCTGGATTATTTTCCAGGCTTTTTCAGCGAGCCGCTCCGTTAGATATTCAACATAATAGGAACCAGCCCAAGGGTCAACCACCTTGGTTATATCTGTCTTTTCCATGATATACTTTTGAGTTTCCCGAGCTATTCTGGCAGAATAGTCTGTCGGCAGGGCCAATGCTTCGTCAAGTGAATTGGTATGGAGGGATTGTGTCCCCCCGAATATCGCTGCCATTGCTTCGATTGAGGTTCGTGCTATATTATTGAAAGGATCCTGAGCTGTCAGACTCCAGCCAGAGGTCTGCGAGTGTGTTCTCAGGGCCATAGACTTTGGATTCTTGGCACCAAAGGATTTAATGATTTTGGCCCACAGTATACGTGCGGCCCGCATTTTGGCAATTTCCATAAAATGATTCATACCGATACCCCAGAAAAAACTGAGTCTCGGTGCAAAGTCATCTATATCAAGCCCGGATTCTATGCCTGTCCTGACGTACTCCAATCCGTCGCTCAATGTGAATGCGAGTTCAAGATCTGCTGGAGCACCTGCTTCATGCATGTGATATCCGCTGATACTGATAGAATTGAATCGTGGGATATGCTGAGAGGTGTATTTGAAAATATCTGCTATAATCCTCATCGATTCAGCAGGAGGATAAATGTAGGTGTTCCTAACCATGAACTCTTTGAGGATATCATTCTGTATGGTGCCGCTTAGCTGGTCCTGGCTGACTCCCTGCTCTTCACCAGCGACGATATAAAAAGCCATGACAGGAATAACCGCACCATTCATGGTCATACTGACTGACATTTTATCCAGGGGAATCTGGTCAAAGAGTATTTTCATATCCTCAACAGAATCAATGGCTACACCTGCCATTCCTACATCTCCTTTAACGCGCTCATGGTCAGAGTCGTATCCCCGGTGTGTTGCCAGGTCAAATGCTACAGATAGGCCTTTTTGGCCTTGTGCGAGATTGCGTCTGTAAAAAGCATTACTCTCTTCAGCGGTAGAGAAACCAGCGTATTGACGTATTGTCCATGGACGAGATGCATACATGGAAGAATACGGGCCTCTCAGATAAGGTGCTATGCCAGCTACAAATCCTCGTTCTTTATTGTTTTCAAGGTCTGTTGGATTATATCTGCTTTTGATTTCAATTTCTTCGGGGGTTTCCCATTTCGTCAATGCTTCACCAATAGAGGATGTCTTTTTGTCGAATTGAATTTCTCCCTTAAGCTTTTGGTGGATATCGAAGCTTAGGCGTTCGAAGAAATAAGAACCCGATGCAGGGTCTATTACCCTGTCGATATGTGATTCCAACCTCAAGAGGTGATGGATATTTCTGCTGATACGTCGCCCTGTCTGTGTGCCATGCGCTTTTTCCTTTGAATCTGATGCAGGTATACAAATGTGATCTGCGCCAGCTATAGCAAGTGATAAGGCTTGATTACTCAAGCTTATCTTGCTGTAATCCTTGTCGTTGTTTTCATCGATTCGGGCCATACTGATAATTCTTGTTCCGACAGGTAAGATGCTTCTTAGTACTCTCACCAACAGTATATTTCTGTAAAACCGATCATCAGCCTGAATGGCAACTTCCAGCTTGTAACTTATGCGATTGAATTTATCTTCACTCTTTGACAACAGTGTATTTAGGGTTTTTATAATTTTTTTGCTCGAATCAGTAATACTTGTGTTCAAGGTATCGGTATTGTTCAGGCAGAGGTGTGCCCAATCGAGCTTTTCAAACATCGTAAGAAACTCCCCTCCAATATCATGATCCTGTACTGTTATACTGATGTGTAATTTTAAAGGATCATAGTTTTTGTCTTCAAGAAATTTCTTAATAATATACGTCAGCTCAACAGGATTGTCGAGCCTTGAATGAAAGCTCAGCTCTATAAAATCAAGATGGATTTGAGCTAAGAGGGCATTAAGCTGATCGATTGATGTCTTATGGTTCAGTATAAAGTGTAAGCGTTCCGCGCCTTGTTGAAGTGCTTCCAGCGCTAATGAATTGCCGATAGAGGGATTTTCAACGCTTATAGACTCAGTAATTTTCCAGTTGTTTTGACGCGATGCGTATCTGGGAGAAGGAGTCTCTTTCGGAAGATCATCTTCATGGTAAAACGCATTGCAGGGAATACCTTCGTCAAGAAGCCAGTCAAATTCGGAAATAGCTTTTCCCTTATGGTCTTGGCTAACTTTTTCCAACCAAGCCTCTTTGCTGGTATAAGGAAAATCCTTGAATAAGTCCTGCTTGTCCATTAATTCTTGTTTGTCGGAAGCGATCTAAAAATAAGGTATAAATTTACCAAATAAGAAACACTCTCTTTATCTCATTTAAAGCAACTCCAGTATGGAAAACGGGTTCAGTTATTTAAGGATAAGTAAAAATCAACATGTAAGCACACTGCTTATATCCAGGCCTGATAAATCGAATGCTTTCAATGAAGAGTGTTGGTTGGAGCTCAAAACGAGTATTGAATGGCTGGGCCAGGATAAGGATACCAGGGTCATTATATTGAAAGGGGAGGGTAAGAATTTTTCAGCGGGTATGGACCTGTCTACACTTATGGGGATTCCGGGTCGCTGGCAGGATGATTGTGAAGCGCGTAAACGCGAAGATATTGCAGGGTTTATAAAGCATATCCAGGAATGTATATCCAGCATTGAACATTGCCCGGTACCGGTTATAGCCTGCATTCATGGGGCTTGCATTGGCGGTGCCTTAAGTATTGTGACGGCTTGCGATATGCGCTATTGCAGTCATGACGCCTATTTCTCTGTTCGGGAAACATTACTTGGTATCGTAGCGGATATTGGAGTGCTTCAGCGTATGCCTGCTATGATAGATCCCGGCACTATGGCTGAACTCAGTTATACCGGGCGCAACTTCTATTCCGAAGAGGCGTTAAACTATGGTCTTGTTACCAGGGTATATGAGACCAAGGAAATGCTTGAGACTTCTGTTGAAAAACTGGCGCATGATATTGCAAGCAATTCGCCTCTGGTAATCAGGGGCATTAAAAAAGCCTTATTGTACAGGCGTGATCACAGTACAGATGAAGCACTGGATCAGATAGCTCTTTACAATGCAGCCTATCTGTTGTCAAAAGATCTCGCAGAAGCAATGTCAGCATATATGCAGAAGCGGAAACCCCGTTTTGGCTAAAGAGGAATGTTACCGTGTTTTTTCTGTGGTAGTTTTTCCACTTTGTGTTCAAGAATGGCATAGGCTCTAATGAGCTTACGGCGAGTGTCGGATGGATCTATAACCTCATCTATAAAGCCTCTTTCAGAGGCACTGTATGGGTTTGCAAACAACTCAGCATACCTGTGTTCTTTTTCAGCCAGTGTTTTTTCTGGGTCATCAGACTCAGCAATCTCTTTCCGGAAAATTATTTCGCTGGCACCCTTGGCTCCCATCACGGCAATCTCTGCTGTTGGCCAGGCATAATTGAAGTCTGCGCCTATATGCTTTGAATTCATAACATCGTAAGCACCGCCGTAAGCTTTCCGTGTGATGACCGTGACTTTAGGAACAGTAGCTTCACTGAGGGCATAGAGCAGTTTGGCGCCATTCACAATTATCCCGTTCCATTCCTGGTCGGTACCCGGCAAAAATCCTGGTACATCAACAAGTACTAGCAGGGGTATATTAAAACAATCGCAAAAACGTGTAAAGCGGGCTGCTTTTTTAGAACTATCTACGTCCAGACATCCAGCCAGACTCAGGGGCTGATTGGCTACGACACCGACAGCGCGACCGGCTATTCTGCAAAATCCGACGATGATGTTGTCGGCATAGTTTTCATGAATTTCAAAAAAGCTTTCTTCATCTACAATTCCCTTTATGACGTCCTTCATCTCGTAGGGTTTATTAGAACTTTCCGGTATGATACTTTCCAGTTGATCCCTCTTTTCATCACCCATATCATAAGCCAAAATGGGTGTTTTTTCTTCACAATTCTGAGGAATATAACTCAAGAGTTGTTTGAGCTTTTTCATGCAATCCAGGTCATTCATGGCCGTCAGATGGGTAACACCTGACTTGCTGGCATGTGTAGAGGCGCCACCAAGCTCTTCGGCTGTTACAATCTCGTTGGTAACTGTTTTTACAACATTGGGTCCGGTTACAAACATATAACTGGTATGTTCAACCATAATCGTAAAGTCTGTGATGGCCGGGGAATACACAGCACCTCCGGCACAAGGTCCCATGATAGCTGATATCTGAGGGACAACGCCAGAGCTTAATACATTCCTGTGAAATATATCTGCATAACCACCCAATGATCTAACCCCTTCCTGGATACGTGCGCCACCCGAATCATTGAGACCTATAACCGGTGCACCGGTTTTCATAGCCAGGTCCATGATTTTACATATTTTCTCGGCATGTGTTTCCGAAAGCGAGCCACCGAATACCGTAAAATCCTGTGCAAAGACATAGACCGGCCTCCCATCAACTGTTCCATATCCGGTAACAACTCCATCACCATAAAACTGCTGGTTTTCCATGCCAAATTCTCGCGTTCTGTGCGTCACCAGCATACCTATTTCCTCGAAGCTTCCACCGTCAAGTAATAATAGAACACGTTCTCGTGCCGTTAGTTTTCCTTTTTCATGTTGCTTGGTAATTCTGTCTTCGCCTCCCCCTAGCTTGGCTAGTTGAATTTTTTCTTGTAATATCTTTTTTTGTTCTTTCATTTCCCGGGACTCGATTTAAATGATTAAAGGTGTCTGGAATTAAACCATGCAGCGTTGCTGTTTTTTGCAACCGTCAATTTATCTGTTTGTGAAATCCAGGCCCTGATTGCCAGTTTTGCTGCCACACGACTGAGTTCTTTGTCACTCGATTGCAATGCTTCTGGTGAAAAATATTTATTGACAAAATGCGTGTCGAAATCACCCGTTCTGAATGCCTCATTTTCGCATACAAAATAACCAAACGGCAAGGTAGTCTCAACACCTTTTACCCGGAATGAACGTATAGCATCTTTTAGTTTTTGAATAGCTTCAATACGGGAAGATGCGTGACACACCAGTTTAGCGATCATTGGGTCATAGTAAATGGGAATAGTCATGCCTTCATAGTAGCCGCTATCAAGCCGCACACCTTCCGATTCTTCGAGGCTATACTCCTCCAGTTTTCCTACTGAAGGCAGAAAGTTATTCATAGGGTCTTCGGCATAAATCCGCAATTCGATGGCGTGGCCTTTGATTTTGATCTGATCCTGACGTATTGACAAGACTTCATTTCTGGCTACCTTGATTTGCTGTTCAACCAGGTCTATGCCTGTTATCATTTCAGTCACAGGATGTTCAACCTGGAGCCGTGTATTCATCTCGAGGAAATAGAAGTTTTTTGCCTCGTCGAGAAGGAATTCTACAGTGCCTGCACCCGAGTATTTACATGCGTGAGCAACATGAACCGCCGCCTCACCCATCTTTTGGCGGAGCTCCGAATCCAGTATAGCTGATGGAGCCTCTTCTACAACTTTTTGATGTCTTCTCTGGATCGAGCACTCCCTTTCGAACAGGTGAATCACATTTCCATGGTTGTCGGCAAGTACCTGGATTTCAATGTGACGTGGCGAGGTGATATATTTTTCAATAAATACTGAACCATCTCCAAATGATGACTCTGCTTCGCTGATAGCGCGTTTCATCTGGCTCAGTAATTCCGATTCTTCATAGACAATACGCATTCCTTTACCGCCACCACCGGCAGATGCTTTTATAAGGACAGGGTAACCGATCCATTCTGCTACTTCCCTGGCTTCAGCAGGATCGGATACTGCTTCATCTGTTCCCGGCAACATGGGAATGTCAAATTTCTTTACGGCTTCCTTGGCAGCCAGTTTACTTCCCATAAGACGAATGGCATTCGGCTTGGGACCTATAAAGGTGATGCCATTCTCTTCAACCTTGCTTGCAAACTCAGCATTCTCGCTGAGGAATCCATACCCGGGGTGTATGCCTTCGGATTGCGTTTCTTTGGCTACCGATATAATCTTATCCATGTCAAGGTAGGATTCTGTGGAAGCATTTCCTCCAATACGATAAGCTTGATCAGCATAGAGCACGTGAGGTGCATTTCGGTCTATATCAGAATAGACAGCTACAGTTTTAATCCCCATTTTTCGGGATGTCTTCATAACACGCAGAGCTATCTCACCTCTATTGGCTACAAGAATTTTCTTCATGGTACTGTATTAATTCAGTTTGATTAAAACCTGGTGCTTATCTACCGAATTACCCTTGGAAACGAGAACCTCTTCTACACTTCCGTCCGCTTCGGCTTTTAAAATATTTTCCATTTTCATAGCTTCAAGTATGACCAGATCCTGGTCCTTCTTAACCTCGTCCCCTGCTTTAACAAGGATTTCAAGTATGAGACCCGGCATAGGTGCCATAATTTCCTTCTGTCCATTGTCTGCTACAGCGGTCATACCCATTTTATCAATAAGTTGCTCAAGGATGGTTTCAATTTTTACTTTGATTTCCCTGTTATTGATATTGACTGTTACACATTTTGAATCCTGGTCTATGTGGAGTATAGAAGCGATGTAAGAGACCTTATCGTCAAGCAGGTGGAATTTTGAATCTTTGAGGGGGATTAGATCCATATGCAAAATTTCTTCCTCTTCAAAGATGTACTCCTTATCATCAATTCGCGCGGTGTAGTGCATTCGGGTTATTGGTTTTTTATGTAAATATTTAAACCGTATGTGGCCCTTATTGATTTAGCTACATCTGGATTAATCAGCTTTTATTAATATTGGACCTTCAAAATCTAGTTTTCTAAGGGAATATAAACTTAGGAATAAAATATACTTTAGATATCTAAAATCAATACTATGAATAAAAAAATAAGTCTCATCACTTTGTTTATAATGGCTTTAATATGGTTTTCCTGTGGGGGTGACAACCAGACCAAAAAGAGTTCTGAGCCTCAGCCAATGCCTAAAAGCATGATTGTTGAAAAATCTGATAACCATGAAAGCGACGCAACTAAAGAAAATGAGACAGCAGCCGAAATTGAGGAAGAAACAATAGAGGAAGTACCGGAAGAAACACCCGAAGAAGTAGTAGAAGAATCCGAAGCTATGACAGATGAGCAACTGTCGAAAGCAGATAAGATAATTGCATCTGTAAGTGATGCGGTTGTAGATGCCGTAGACAGCAAAAAGCTGTTTAGGATGCACTGTGCAATTTGTCATGGCTTTAAAGGCAACCAGATGATTAATGGTGCCAAGGATTTAACAAAGTCAAAAATTTCTCTGACCGAAAGTGTAGCTCAGGTTTATCATGGAAAAGGCCTGATGACTCCATATAATAATATTTTATCTGAGGCAGAAATAGTCGCTTTAGCGAAATACACGGAGACATTGCGCAAGAAGAAATAAATGGAAACGCTCTCAGACCTTCTCAATATCCTTGAACTTGAAAAAATCAAGGAAAACAGTTTTGTAGGTCAAAACTATATTACTCCCTGGCGTATAATATTTGGTGGCCAGGTCCTGGGTCAATCTCTTCATGCTGCTTATGCCACGGTTCCGGAGGATAGGTTCGTTCACTCCCTTCACGGCTATTTTATACTTCCAGGCAATGTCGATATACCTGTAGAGTATGAGGTAGATATTACCCGTGATGGCGGCAGTTTTACCACTCGTCGGGTGCAGGCGCGTCAGAAAAATAAAACCATCTTTGTAGCAGCCATTTCATTTCAGGTAAGGCAGGAAGGTCTGGAACACCAGATTTATATGCCCAATGTAGTTTCTCCAGAAATCCTTATGACGGACCTGGAGCAACTGCAGGATATCAAGGATAGCCACCCCATGCTCTACCAGCGTTTATCGCGATTGCATCCCAATCCTATTGAATTCAGGCCTGTGGAGCAGGTTTTTACCCGTGAAATGAAAAAACTGGCTCCATTCCGACACGTCTGGATGAAGTCAAAGGAATTATTGGAAGCAGACCCTCGTGTGCATCACCAGGTGCTGGCCTTTGCATCAGACTATAATTTATTGGGGACTGCCCTGCTGCCGCATAGAGAGACCTTGAGTGATCAGAACTATTTTATTGCAAGCCTTGATCACGCCATGTGGTTTCACAGGGATTTTGATATCAATGAATGGTTGCTTTTTGCTATGGACAGTCCAAGCGCATCAAATTCAAGGGCATTGACCCGAGGTAATATTTTCAGTCGTGAGGGCAAACTGGTCGTTTCACTGGCTCAAGAGGGTTTAATACGCATTTTTCGAAACGAAGCCTGATCTATTTGGCTTTATTCTGAACATTGGGTACTGAAATTATGTATATATTCATGGTTGAGGCTTAAATTGAAATGATGAAAAAAAGAGAATTTCTTAAAACCAGTTCTATATTAACCGTTGGTGCACTGACTGTGCCCATGTCTTCCTGTAAAAGTGGAGGTGAATCTCCTCAGCAAGCAGAAAATACAAAAAGCTTCACACCTTTTGCACTTCCACAGCTGCCCTATGCTTTTGAAGCCCTGGAACCAAGCATAGATAAAATGACTATGGAGATTCACCATGGAAAACACCATGCGGGATACGTCAGGAAGCTTAATGCTGCCCTTGAGTCTCATGCCTTGGCTGGAAAGTCACTCGATGACATTGTTTCTTCAGTTGGTCCTGATGACGCAGCAATAAGAAATAATGGTGGAGGTCACTATAATCATAGTTTGTTCTGGGAAATAATCAAACCGGGTGAATCTCAAATGCCTTACGGAAAATTATCAGATGCCATTAATTCAAATTTTGGCTCCTTTGAAAAATTGAAAGAAGAGTTTTCTACAGCTGCCGCAACACGATTTGGTTCTGGTTGGGCCTGGTTATCTCTGGATTCAAACAACAAATTATTTGTGAGTTCTACACCAAACCAGGATAATCCACTGATGTCTAAGCTTGTAAGCACACCGGGTCATCCTATCCTTGGACTTGATGTATGGGAACACGCCTACTATCTTAAATATCAGAATAAGCGAAAGGATTATATTTCCAATTTCTTCAATATAATCAATTGGGAAGAAGTAGCCAGGAGGTATGATGCGCTAGTCTAGTTCCAGAATATACCACTCGATAGATGCCAGATCCAGGTTGGGCCGCCGGCCTGTATCCTCGGGGGCATAATGTTCCGCTAAATAGTCTAGTATGGGAGCTTCTTTTTCTCCCAGATCGGGCAGGTTCTGTGTTTCCTGCATCCATCGTATCATTTGTAGCCATCCCCCCCGGTTAGCTCTGTTTTGAGTGATCATTTTTGATGAATGGCAGGATAAACAGGATGACTTTATATGCTTGAAATTCTTATCGAAGACCATGCCCGTCTTGATGTGGATTCCGTTTTCCACACGATCCCAATCATTTCGAAGGAGGGCAGCGCGTTTATCTGCCAGTCTTGCTAATTTCTCCTTATCGTAGTGTGGTTTGTTGAAATAGGCGTCTATGTCATTCCTTACCGGGAGATAAACAAGCAAGGCCACCATCAAAAACACGAGTGAGCCGAGCATACCCAGTAATATGTTCCACAGGTAATCGGTGTTGTTATTTGGCTGATTTTTCACTTATACTACTTTTACAGCTATACGATGACAGGCATTATTCAGATACCCTTTTGGATTCCACCCTGGAAGGATGATAGGCTGTGTATTATTATCCGAATCTGTTGCCCGCGCCCAAATTTCGTAATAACCTTTTTCCGGGAATTCTATTTCAGCTGCAAAGGATTGCCAGGCGTACCTGTTGGCTTGTTCCTCCAAATTGCAGGCCTTCCAATGCATGCCAAAATCTATCGAATATTCCATTTTTATGACTTTCTCAGCACTTGTCCACGCATGTCCATTGATAGGTAATTTCTGTCCGAGTTCTATGGTAGCGCCTGTTTTTGGAAAGGTGATGAGTGACTTGACGGGCATATTTTTAATGATACACATATCCTCATCTTTTACTTTTGTGCCTGGCGCAACAGCTTTACATGGTACTCTATAGGATTGTCCACCCATTTTTGCACCATCATGCACTTTGTCGCGTACAACCAGTTTGTTGACCCATTTTCCTGAACACGAAGCCGGATAGCCTCCGAATACCAGTCTTAGAGGATGACCGTTCATCAAAGGCATATCCTCATCATTCATGGCCCAGGCCAGGAGGCTTTCTGATTCCATCGCTTTGGCTATCGGCACACCGCGAGATATGCTGCTTTTATTCGGGTCACCACTAAGGTGCGTATCGGCGCCATAATACCCCAGGTACTGAGCACTGTCTTTTAAGCCGACATCATTCAGAAGATCAGCAAGCCTTATACCTGTCCATTTGGCACAACCCACAGCTCCTGTACTCCATTGATTTCCTTTTGCAGGTGGATTGAATTCACTGCGGCCATTGCCGCCGCATTCAATGACAAGCTTAAGGCTTAGGGTCTGGAATTTTTTCTTGAGCTCATTCAAGGTATATGTTTTCCTGGAGCGCACAGCTTCGCCAGCTATTTCAATTTTCCAGTTGGACGGGTCGGGATTTACAGGAGGTATTCCGTTGTTGCGGACAAAGAATAATTTATTAGGCGTCAGAGCATCATTAAGAAGATGAGCCGGCGTTTCGGCATTTAACGGCCTGTCATTCAGAACTATGAGCTCATCACTTTTACCGGGAATTCCCACCAGGGGAAGCATGTCATAAGTCAAATTTCTCCCGAATACCAGGGGCATCCCTATCATGGCCGCTACGCTGTTAATCGCAGATTTTTTGAGAAATTTTCTACGCGATGTTACTGTCCGTTTATTCTTCATTAACTGGATTTTTCATGGACTCCTTATCCTGGAGCACGGCCAAATGATCCGAAAAGCAAAGTTCATCACAATTCTGTGCGACAGGATAAATGTCCGGATTGTTTTTATTCAAATAACTCCATTCAATCCAGGAGCCATCATAATTTTTTACAAAAGGATAATTCAAAATATGGCGCAATACAAAATACGTATGCGCAGATCTGGAACCCGATTGACAGTAGACGATAATCTTCTTGTCAGGACTTATGTTTTTTCTATCCAGATCATAATGGAGGTCCTTAAGGGACTTTATTCGATGATCCCCATTCAGATCCACCAGTTCCGACCAGTTCAAATGCACTGAACCCGGAATACGACCACGTCCAAATGCTCCTGGTTTGTAGGAGTGAATGCCGTCATTATATATGAAGGGTTCGGCATTGTATTCATAGGGCTCCCTCGTGTCTATGATCAGGTAGTTATCATCATCAATGGCCATCCTGACTTCTTCGGAAGTGGCGGAGCCCGAAGAATCCATCTCCTCCAGGGCTATATTCGTGCTGTCCACAATTTTTGCGGGCCCTGAAGACAGAGGATAACCAGCTATTGTCCAGGCTTTTAATCCTCCATTAATAATTTTAAAATTTTTAAAACCATACAGCTCCAAAATCCACGCGAACCTGAATGCGTCGACATTGCCTTTTCGATCATAAAGAAGCAGTAGGGTGTTTTGGTCTACACCGGATTCAGACAGAATGTTTTGGATCTTGTCTTTTTGAGAAGCCAATCCCCCAATACTATCTATGCTAGTGCTGTAGTCTTGACGCCAGAGATTGGTGGCGTCTTCGATATGGGATTTTTCAAAGTCCTCTGGTTTTGAAAGCTGGATAATTCTTACCTGATGCACACCGGAATTTATACTGTCCAGGGCTTCTTTTGCTGAAACCAGATAGTTTGAAAGCACATCATATTTAGAAGCTGAAAATGTTTCTTCCTTTGCCTTGGAGTCATTACAGCTGAGCTGGCTTAAGACCATTAAAAGTGATATAGCTAAAAATCTGATCCTCATTTTTCGCTGCTTGAACTGGACATAATCTTTGGAAGAGTATCCTCCAAAGGTCCTAAATATAAATCTATTCGATTTTATCTACTGTATCCTGGGTTACATAGCATTTTAGATTTTTTCTCTTTATAACCATATACAGTATGCTTTTGATAGCTTTAGCGCATATGGATTTTAGCTGTTATGAAGCAAAATAAAATGTAAATGACACCACAGATCTTTGAACTAGTGGCCGGATCGATGGGCTTTAAGTCTGATGCATCAGATTGGACCGGAGCACAATCTGTCATTGTCACTGCGACGTATGCGACAGAAGAATTTAAAGCTTTTGATAACATCCTGGCCTTCATTGAGGGTTTCACTGCAGTCGACTGTGAGCATAGAGAGAGTGCATAGATTAAACAAATTGTTACTGTTATAGTTTATTATTGTGGACATCGAAACATCGAATCATTAAAGCATTAAAGCAATAAATCCATGGGATATCTAGAGACCACTAAAGATGTATACAAAGAAGCAGCGTTGACGCCTGATGTAGGCTTGTGCTGCACGACGAATCCAATCTGGGAATTGCCGGGATTGAAGATTCCTCTTATCATGCAACAGATGAACTATGGTTGCGGGAGTACGGTGCACCCGCGTGACCTTGTAAATAATCCACGGATACTGTATGTCGGTGTTGGAGGTGGCATGGAATTGCTTCAATTTGCCTATTTCTCAAGGCAGGAAAATGGCGTAATCGGCGTTGACGTCGTAGACGAAATGCTTGAGGCGTCGAGGGTGAACTTCAAGGAGGCAGAAGCTATGAATCCCTGGTTCAAATCTGAATTTGTGAACCTCAGAAAGGGCGATGCCTTGAATTTGCCACTCGATGATAACAGCATTGATGTGGCGGCACAAAACTGTTTGTTCAACATATTTAAAACTGAAGACCTGAAAAAGGCGATTGCAGAAATGTACCGTGTCCTCAAGCCACACGGGCGTCTCGTGATGAGCGATCCTACTTGCGAGCAGGAAATGAGTGATAAGTTGAGAAATGACGAACGGCTCAGGGCATTGTGCCTGAGTGGTAGTCTGCCGATAAATGAGTATGTCAAAATGTTAACAGATGCGGGATTTGGAACGATCGAAATACGAGCGCGCAAAGCCTATCGGATCCTCGACCCTGTGCATTATGGCGTTGACGAACTCATCTACATAGAATCCATAGAGGTGGCTGCCATAAAAGACTTGATGCCAAAGGACGGTCCGTGTATATTTACCGGAAAAGCAGCCATATATTATGGCGAAGAAGATTATTTTGATGATGGCAAAGGCCATACTTTATTAAAGAATCAGCCGCTGGCAATCTGCGATAAAACGGCTGGTGCCCTGGCTTCCCTGGGAAGGGATGACATTTTTATCAGTCCTTCAACTTTCCACTATGATGGGGGAGGGTGTTGCTGATAAAAGTCTTTGGAGTTGCCATTCTATTAGTATAGGAAAGCTCGAAAAGATTTTTATAAATTTGCACTCCTATTCAAGTTGAGGGTATAGCTCAGTTGGTTTAGAGCGCTTGCTTGACAGGCAAGAGGTCGGCAGTTCGAGTCTGCCTATCCTCACCCGGAAAGCGTCTTGCGGAAAAGCATGGCGCTTTTTTTAATGCTTCAATGCTTCATTCCATTAATGCGTTAATTATTAATTGTGGGGGTATTAAGTTAAATAAGCTATTGCAGCTTGAATGTGAAAGCCTTGCCCAGAGGTATTTGATTGAAGGCATAAAGTTCAGCAGCTTTGATATAGGCAATACGAGGATAGCCTCCTGTGGTTTGTCCTTCCATGAGGATTACAATCAATTGTCCTGCCGGGGTAAGTTGTATGAATCCGGGTAGTATGGGAACGCTTTTTTTCAAATGTTTTTCCAATCTTAGTTTCGGCCCTGACAAGCCGGCACCCATGCGGTTGGCATCTCTGTGCAATTTGAATTCTTCGGAAAAAAGAGACTTGATAGAATCGGGGCTCATGAAGTCGAATTCTGGGCCTTTACTGATGTTAATCTTCGATCCATCTGAAATGCTTTCTTTGGTTATGCCGGTTTGGAATATTTCTTCAGTACTATTCAAAAACTGCCATGGGATTTCCATGCCTTTGCGAAATGGCTTGCCCCCATTAAGACCCAGTCCCGAACTCATGCACGATGCAAAGGATCCATAGTATGAATCTGCGTCAGTTTTTCCTTTGATGGCCAGGTAGGCCCGGCTCAGCCCCCGGGCTGAGCCTCCGCTCAGGCGCCCTCCTTCCGGCACGGTAATGCGTTCATTGAGCGGGATGGCGAAGCCATCAAGCCTGAAGTCCATATCAGCGCCCGTTACAGCGATATGTGCTGGTTTGGAAAATTCGAGTGTAGCGGATACATAGTTCATTTCGAGGCATGCCGTGCCGGGGGGATTACCCACAAGCGTATTGGCCAGGCTGGCAGATCTCTGGTCCAGGGCGCCTGAGCGCGGTATGGCATAAAAGGCCATACCGGGCCTGCCGGAATCCTGTAGGCTTGTATAAACACCGGGCGATATGATTCTAATGAAGCCCATTATATTCTGCAATCGTGAGTTTTTTTTCTAGCAAGTTCAAATAGCGTTCCCCGGATATAGACTCAAGCCTGATTTTGTCACCCGGATTCAGCCATACAGGCGGCAGATTAGGGATATTGAGGATACTGCAAGGCATATGTCCAATAATATTCCAGCCTCCAGGACTTGTCAGGCTATATACGCCCAGATAGTCTTCTGCAACAGCTACGGAGCCAGCTGATACACGCTGGGAAGGCCCGTCTTTTCGAGGCACCTGAAGGGATTGATCCAATGAACGGGCATAGACGAATCCGGGTAAAAAGCCGCGCATACTTACCTGATATTCCTTGCTAATGAGTCTATCAATGTATTCTTGCTTATCCAGTCCACTAAGAGCTGACAACCGGTCCCAATCCGGGCCATCAAAGCAAACCGGCCAGAGGTATTGATTCCCTGTGCCTTCACCCTTGAATTTCAATTGTGATAATTGATACATCGACTGGTAATTAAAGAGATGATTAAGCTTGATAAGTATTTCGGTTTCAGTATGAATGACTTCTTCAACAAAAGGCAATCGCGAGTCATGGATTTGTTTGGCCAGGGGATAGAGCTCCTCAGCTTTTGCGTCATTTGCTTTAAGGATAAGAAAATCCTTTTCAAAGACTTCGATCCTAAGAGACAGATCAGCTATGCGGATGAATCCTGACATGATGCGATTTCAGATAATCATGGATGAGAGCTGCCTTCTTGACGGCAGATGAGGTGTCGCTATGCAAGCAGATACTATCTGCTTTTAATTCCAGTTTCGAATCCCGGCTCGTCACCACATACCCATTTAATATATTCTTTACTTGATTCATGAGCTCCTCGTCCTCATGAAGGACGGCATTGTTGTATTTCCTGTTTCGCAATCGACCATCGGGTTCATATCGTCTATCGGCGAAACACTCATGGATAAAGGACATGTCATTTTGCTTGCACAGCTCTCCAAAGCGGCTTCCAGCCAATCCCATTATTTTAAGATCATTATCGATCTCACGAATCAATTTGATATATGCAATTGCTATGATGTCATTTTCATGCAGGTGATTGTAAAGCGCTCCATGGGCTTTTACATGTCTCAGTCGGCCACCCAATGATTCACACGTAGCTTTGAGTGCACATACCTGGTATCGTATATCTGCAAGAAGTTCACGATCATCCTGGTCAATTAGTAATCGACCGAAATTTTGCCTGTCCCTGTAAGAGGGGTGAGCGCCAATATTCAGCTTTCTTTCAATAGCAGCAGACAAGGTATTTTGTATCAGCATTGGATTTCCCGAATGGAATCCACAGGATAGATTGCAACTCGAAATGAAAGGCATGATTTCTAAGTCATGGTTCTCACCTGTTAAAGGGTGTTCCTCACCCATATCGCAATTGAGATCTATGCTTTGGAACATGAAAGGCATTGAATTTAAAGTCTAATTATTTAATTTAAGACAATATACTACAGAATGAACCGGATATCAGCCTTGCTCATATTTTTTATTATTCTATCTTATCAGGGACTTACCCAGTCCCTCGAGCGTGTTGAACCTCCTTTCTGGTGGGTAGGAATGAATAATACGGAACTGCAACTCTTGCTTTATGGCAAGGATATATCTGAACTCACACCCGTCTCTTCCTCCATGAATATAAAAGTCATGGCTGTTCATAGGATGCAGAGCCCCAATTACCTTTTTATTGATCTCGATATCGACGAAAATGCTCAGCCTGGACATTTCACTATTATGTTGATGCGCCAGTCCCTTAGCGTACTTGAATTTGAATACGAATTGAAAAAACGTGAAATGACCGGTGAAGAACGTAAAGCTTTTGATGCTTCTGATGTTCTCTATTTGATTACGCCGGATCGATTTGCCAATGGCGATCCTTCCAATGATGAGATAGCCGGCATGAAAGAAGGCCTTGACAGGTCAAAGGAATATGGCCGACATGGTGGAGATATCCAGGGAATCATTGATCACCTGGATTACATATACGATATGGGCTTTACAGCGATCTGGCTAAACCCTCTATTAGAAAACGATCAGGCGCAGTGGTCCTATCACGGTTACAGTACCACGGATTATTGTAAGGTTGACCCCAGGTTTGGAAGCAATGAAGATTATAAACGCCTTTGCATGGAAGCTTCTGAAAAAGGGATTGGTGTGATCATGGATGTTATCGTGAACCATTGCGGCAGTGAACACTGGTGGATGAAGGATTTGCCTGGCCCGGACTGGATCAATAATTCCTCGGGTGAGTATGTGCAGACGAATCACCGCAAAACAACATTGATTGATCCCTATGGCTCATCAAGAGACAGGCGATTGATGACTGAAGGATGGTTTGTTCCCAGTATGCCTGATTTGAACCAGAACAACCCGTTTATGTCCACTTACCTGATACAGAATTCGATTTGGTGGATTGAATATTGCGGCCTTTACGGATTGCGACAGGATACTTATTCCTATCCATTCAGGGATTTTATGACGGATTGGACATGTGCGATAAAGTATGAATATCCTCATATGAATATAGTAGGAGAGGAGTGGACAGATAATCCATCGCTGATATCCTATTGGCAGGAAGGAAAAGTCAATCAGGATGGTTATACCTCCTGCCTGCCATCGCTGATGGATTTTCCCTTGTGTATGACATTGCATAATGCCCTCAACGAAGATGAAAGTTTTATGACCGGGCTTTCCAGGATATACGAGCTCCTTGCCAATGATTTTCAGTATGCTGATCCATATAATCTTGTCATTTTTCCTGACAACCATGATATGAGTCGTGTATTTACCCAGTTAAAAGAAGATACCGCGCATTTTAAAATGGCCATGATTTTTTATGCTACTACGCGGGGGATCCCCAGATCTTTTATGGGACAGAAATTTTAATGAATAATAAAGGCACTGAAAGCCATGGAGTCATTAGATCTGATTTTCCAGGGGGCTGGCCAGGTGATAGGCATAACGCATTTACAGGTCAGGGTATGGATTCAGATATTATTGATATACAACAATGGGTATCAAAACTTCTAAACTGGAGAAAGACAGCTTCCGCAGTGCACTATGGGAATTTGATACACTTTAACCCAGCCACTGGTGTCTATAGCTATTTCAGATATAATAAGGACCAGTGCGTTATGGTTGTTATGAATGGAAAGGATGAGGATGTAGATCTTGATCTTGACACCTACAGTGAAATCATACGGCCTTACGCCTCGTATAAGAACGTCATGGCTGATCAGGAAGGCCTGCTCAAGGATGGTCTGTCCGTTAAGGCAAACAGTGCTATGCTGTTGGAACTTAGAAAATAAGAAATATTGTTTTGGCAGAAAGCAATAGGGTCAATATGATTACCAGGATGCCCAGACTGTTGCTAAGAAGTCCATTGGTAAAATCCTCAAGCAATGATTTGACATTGCACACATAGACGAGAAATACAGCCATTATGGGAAGTAATAAGGCATTTGTCATTTGAGCAAATTTAATCAGGAGAATGCTGTTGTATCCTGTCATAGCAATTGCCGTTCCTACAACAATGATTATAGCCCAACTGATTTTAAACAGTTTGGACCTTCTTTCATAATTTATGTTGAATATCCCTTTGATAACATATGCGGCTGCCAGAGCTGCTGTTATCGATGAACTTAATCCTGCAGCCATAAGACCAAGGCCCATAAGCCAATTGGAGCTGCTTCCAAGTAATGGTTCCAGTTGAATGGCAAGATCCAATGCATTTTCTACAGAGCTTACATTTTCACTTACAGAGGCAGCAACCATCATGATTAGAAGAGAAATAAAACCTCCTAGAATTATGGATACCGTATTTTCCAATCGTATATCCCTAATCGAGTCAGTCTCCGTCCACTTTTTACTGATGATCGAAGCGTGAAGGAATAAGTTATAGGGTACCACAGTGGTGCCGATGAGACTCATGGCCAGGATAAGCTCTTCTTCCTGGGGAATTGACGGGATCATACCTTTGAAAAGCGCAATCAGATCGGCTTGTGTAAGAAAAGCGGTTATAAGAAAGCAGGTGCTCATCAATATGACCAGACCGACAAGGAAGTTCTCTATCCAGCCGTATCGGCCAACGAGAAGCAATACAAAAGCTATGGCGCCTGTCAGCAAGGGCCAGAAACTGGATGGTCCAAAAAGAAGTTCCAGACCCAGCCCTGTTCCTGATATATTGCCGGCTTCGTAAGCGGCATTGCCAATGAATATGGCACAAATAATAAGCCCCAAAACTAATATTCTTAGTGCCTTGCTTGAAATCTGGCTTTTAACTGCTTCTCCCAGCCCACTTCGGCTTACAAACCCGAGACGGGCAGACATTTCCTGGAGGGTTACTGTAGCAGCTGTTGAAAAGATAAGAGCCCATGCCAGGTTGTAGGAAGAGTGAACGCCGGCCAGCGTGCAGGTCGTCAAGGTCCCTGGACCAATGAATGCTGCTGCTACAAGTGTGCTTGGTCCAAAATATCTTCTCATTTTCATCGCTTCTTGCATTTATAGGCATACAAGGCGAAGGATGCCAACCAATGTTGCCCGGTATAATTGCCATCTATTATATTTCCAAGTGAAAATGCCATATGCTTGTCAGCCAGCTCATTGAGATAGGCATTGTCAACGCTATACAGGCACCACGCTCTGGAAAAATTCAGTCCATCCAGGTGTACCAGTTTTCCATCAGTTCTGTCTGAAACTTCAGCAGGCTCCAGGATTAAAGAACGTGACTGTAAATCCGGCAGAAAAGCTCGTGACCAGGATTTGAATTCCTCATCACTAAGCACCTTACGCATTATGTCCAGTTCCTGCAGACATGGCGACAGAAAGTCATATCCGCTTGGCTCCCAATTAAGGGGACATGTTTCATCATTAAGGTAAAAACGCCGAGCATTATTTTCGATACTATGCGATAATGCTGTATCGGATGTGGCCATTGCGTAATCATAGGCAAGGCTCAGTCCAAAGGCTGTGTTACTGTGTTCACCTACACGAATAGGGTACACCAGTTTGGGTAAATAGTCGATGTAGGCCCGACTTATATATTTAGCTAGATCTTGCATATTCGATGCCCACTGTCTGGCGTCTGCATCATCCCAGCTGAGCAACTCTTCTTGCAGCTTCAAGAGCCAAGCCCACCCATAGGTTCTTTCGAAGGATTTATTGAATTTATTTCTTGTAAAATAAGAGAGTTCGGAAGAAATCTTTTCGGCGGTTAGATTTTCCGCAAGCTTCTTCCTTATTAGGCCGGAAGAGTCCAGCTCAGGAAATTCTTTTAAGAGGTAGACCAGGGACCAATGACCATGTACAGCCGAGTGCCAGTCAAAGCATCCGTAAAAGGCAGGATGATGTTCTATGGGTAATAGAAGGTCCTGGCTATCTGCCAGTACATGGCCCGATTTATATGGAAACGCCTGGTCAATGCAGGCCATGGGAAGGCTGGCAAGGCGCCGCGCTTCTTCAAGGTCAAGACTTATTTCATAGTTTTGATTTAATGAAGTCCCAGGCGTATCATTTTCGGTGATACAGCCTGTCAAGCCTCCTACCAAACAGATGAAAATCAGGAATAGTTGATAGCTATTCATTGTCGTAATAGTCTTCAACAGATTCAGACCCGTAATAGTAAGATTTATCCAATACCATCAAGGTGATAAGGAGAATGATATCCAGGAATATGCTCCAATAAACCTTGAAATTAGCCAGGTTGGATATCATCTTACTTGAGCCTGTATCTGCCCGGAATACAATAAACTGAAAAACTCCTACCACAAGGCTTGATGCCAGTACTGACAGTGCCAATTGAATGGTATACCTCCTTTGAGATAGAAAGAATATGCCGGAAATAGCAAAGAGGATACAAATGACAAAGCCGATATAGGCAAAGTTTTTGATCCACTTGATACGGTAGTCCGAAATTTTTATCATGTTTTTGAAAGTCTCCTTTACATCGACATTGTTGGCACTGTCTTTTACAATGCTGTCGCCAAATACGGTCAGCCGTTTTTGAGTTGCGGAATCTATTCTGATTGTATCCGCGTCCTGGCCTTCGAATTCGTTTTCCATTTCATCCAAGACCTCTGATTGTACTTGCAGTATCTGATCAGCATTCAAATCACTGAAATTATCCAAGGCACCGCCGCCAGCCACAAAGAGCATAAAGATGCCTATAAATGTCGCCCATCCTGGTCGTTCCATAGTTCTGTATTTTATATCTCAAATTACTGATTTATTCCCTTAAAGATCATCAGGACAGTGCTTTTCTGAGTTCATTGGATAGCTGAATGCCATATTCTTTCATCTTGATCAGACGGCTGCCATACCAGCTGAAAAATTCACCGTCCACAAGGAAAGCCCTCGTGTTGGGATTATTCGCTTCAAAATCAGATATGTCTCTGGCTTTAAATGGAAAGGGTTCAGATGAGAAAAGAGCCAGGTCGATATTCAATCTATAAATATCTTCCTCTGAAAGCGCAGGATAGCGTTGTTGATCTTTCAAGGCGTTTTCAATACCCATAAGATTCATGATGCTGTGAATGTAGGTGTCAGAGCCTACAGACATGAATGGCTTTTTCCAGATGAAATATACGCCCCTTGCAAAGCTATCCTGTCGCAAGCTTTCAATGGCATTTTCAAATTGGGTTGACAGCTGATGGCCTTTCTCTTTACGATTGCATAGATAGGCCACATTCTCAATGAGTCCGTAATTGTCTTCCAGTTTTTTGATATCTGTGAGTACAATTTCAAAATCGTCAAGAGCCTCAATGTCTTCTTTTGTATTCTCTTCCTTGTTAGCAATAATAAGATCGGGATTTAACTGGCGTATCACATCCAGCTTCAGGTTTTTGGTTCCGCCTATACGTGTTTTATTCCTGTACCATAAGTCCGGATGTACGCAGAATTTGGTTATGCCCACTACTTCCTCATCAAGACCCAGATCGAATAAAAGTTCTGTTATGGAGGGTACCGTTGAAATTATTCTCATTCAGAGTGTTTACCTTTTTTCAAAAAAATCATAAAAGCTTGAGACATATAAATCAGAACCATACATCATTGATAGATAGGACACTTTCAGACCTGAATTATTTTGACGAGCATCCATGATAGTTTGCAGTAAAATATATTTGAGAACCGAACCTCAGGTCCGATAATAAGTGTAACGGGGAGGCAAAAAGTTGCCTCCCTCTTTTATTGAATGAATACAGGAGATCAGAGGAATGCGTCAATGTATATAGATTATAAAGTTTAGTTGATCACATATTTCTGCGGTACTGACCACCTACTTCAAAAAGCGATCGTGTTATTTCACCAAGTGAACATTTCTTACAAACTTCCATAAGGGCTGCAAACATATTCTCGTTGTTGACTGCAGCACTTTGCAGCTCTGCCAGCAATTGCTTGCTTTCATCTGCATAGCGTGCATGCAAGTTCTGAACGGTTTTAATCTGATCTTGCTTCTCTTCTTCAGTGGCTCGTATGACTTCGCCGGGAATAACAGTAGGGGAGCCTTTAGAACTAAGGAATGTATTCACCCCAACTATCGGATAAGCACCTGTGTGCTTAAGTGTTTCATAATACATGCTTTCTTCCTGGATTCTGGATCGCTGATACATGGTCTCCATAGCACCAAGAACACCGCCTCTCTCAGTAATGCGGTCAAATTCCATCAAGACTGCCTCTTCAACCAGGTCCGTCAGTTCTTCTATGACAAATGATCCCTGGAGTGGGTTTTCATTTTTAGCCAGTCCCAATTCTTTATTTATTATCAACTGAATGGCCATAGCGCGCCTTACAGATTCTTCTGTAGGTGTGGTAATGGCTTCATCATAGGCATTGGTGTGCAGGGAATTACAGTTATCGTAAATGGCATATAAAGCCTGCAAGGTCGTCCTGATATCGTTAAAATCGATTTCCTGGGCATGCAGGGAACGGCCGGATGTCTGAATATGGTATTTAAGCATCTGGGCGCGCGGATCCGCACCATATTTGTATTTCAATGCCTTAGACCATACTCTACGGGCAACACGGCCAATAACCGCATATTCCGGATCTATCCCGTTTGAAAAGAAAAAGGACAGGTTGGGTCCAAATTTATTGATGTCCATACCCCGGCTGAGGTAATATTCAACATAGGTGAAGCCATTGGCCAGGGTGAACGCCAATTGTGAAATAGGGTTAGCCCCTGCTTCAGCAATGTGGTAACCTGAAATCGAGACAGAATAGAAGTTGCGAACTCTATTCTCAATGAAATAGTCCTGCACATCGCCCATCAGCCTCAACGCAAACTCTGTAGAGAAGATACAGGTATTTTGTGCCTGGTCTTCTTTAAGAATATCAGCTTGCACGGTACCCCGTACTTTGGAAAGCGTATCGGCTTTAATCCTGTTATATATATCTTTTGGAAGCACCTGATCACCTGTTACACCAAGTAACATTAATCCTAATCCATCATTGCCCTCGGGTATTTCAGCATTGTATTTTGGCCTTGAAGCGTTTTCAAATATTTTGGCAATCTTTTTATTCACTTCTGATTCAAGCCCGTTTTCCCGGATATAGATTTCACACTGCTGGTCTATGGCTGTATTCATAAAAAAGGCCAGCAACATGGGGGCAGGACCGTTGATGGTCATACTTACCGATGTCATGGGGTCTGATAAGTTAAAGCCGGAGTATAATTTCTTGGCATCATCAAGGCAGCAAACAGACACCCCTGAGTTACCAATTTTACCATAGATATCCGGCCTTGTATCAGGATCGTTGCCATATAGGGTTACGGAGTCAAATGCGGTCGAAAGCCTTTTCGCCGGCATATCAAGACTAACGTAATGAAACCTCTTGTTGGTTCTCTCAGGACCCCCTTCCCCGGCAAACATACGTGTTGGGTCCTCTCCCTGCCTTTTAAAAGGATAAAGTCCAGCTGTATATGGGAATTCTCCAGGAACATTTTCCTGCAGGCTCCAGAATAAAATATCTCCCCAAGCTTCAAATTTAGGCATGGCCACTTTCGGAATATGAAGGTGAGATAAGGATTCTGTATGCGTCTTGATTTCAAGTACCTTGCCCCTTACTTTGAATTTAAAGATATCTTCCCTGTATTTATTAAATTTCTTCTTCCAATCTACTATTATGGACCAGTTATAAGGGTCAAGGTCCATTTTTGTTTTGTCAAATTGTTTATAAAGCAATTCTAGAAATGCTTCATGCTCCCCGGCAGCTTGAATTTCATCCAGGCCGTTGTTATTCAATTCCGGGGCCTTCCCACATATGTTTTCAATTGTTTTGTAGATGCCATAGAGTGACTGCGCCACCTTGTATTGTTCCTTTGACTTGACATCATAATTCCTGTTATTTTCAGAAATTTCAGACAAGTACCTTACCCTGGCAGGTGGTATGATATAAATCTTTTCCGAAAGTTCGTTTTCTCCGGCAAAGCCCGATTTAAAATCGGCTTTCGTCTTTTCATCAATGGTATCAATAATTTTGCGGTAAAGCGTATTCATGCCCGGATCGTTGAATTGGGAAGCTATTGTTCCATAGACAGGCATCTGATCGGGATCGGTATCCCAGAGATTATGATTGCGTTGATACTGTTTTTTAACATCTCTGAGAGCATCCAATGCTCCCCGCTTGTCGAACTTATTTATAGCCACGATGTCAGCAAAATCAAGCATGTCTATTTTTTCCAGTTGAGTGGCCGCACCAAACTCGGGGGTCATTACATAAAGAGATACATCCGAATGATCCAATATCTCAGTATCTGATTGCCCTATGCCGGAAGTCTCCAGTATAATCAGATCAAATCCTGAGGACTTTAGAATCTCAACGGCTTCGTGTACATATTTTGAAAGTGCTAGATTACTCTGACGGGTGGCCAGCGAGCGCATATAAACGCGTTTGTTATTAATGGCGTTCATTCTGATCCTGTCACCGAGCAATGCGCCACCTGTTTTACGTTTTGACGGATCTACCGAAACTACGGCAATGGTTTTTTCTTCAAAATCCAAAAGGTATCTGCGCACGATTTCATCGACAAGTGAAGATTTCCCAGATCCACCGGTACCTGTGATACCGAGCACGGGAATATCTTTTTCTTGATTCTTTTGATGGATGAATTCAAGGCTTTGCTTCGTCTGCTCTGGAAAATTCTCAACTGCAGATATGAGTCGTGCAATAGCCTGGTGATTATCGGTTGATATTTTTTCAATCTGTCCATTCAGGTTTTTACCCAGGGGAAAGTCGGATTTTTGAACTAGATCATTGATCATGCCCTGGAGTCCCATCTCACGCCCATCATCCGGCGAATAAATACGCGTAATACCATAATCCATCAACTCCTTGATTTCTTCAGGAAGTATGACACCGCCACCGCCACCGAAGATTTTAATATGGCTTGCACCCTTGTCCTTCAGGAGGTCGTACATGTATTTGAAATACTCATTGTGTCCTCCCTGGTATGAAGTCATGGCTATGGCTTGCACATCTTCCTGTATAGCCGTATTTACGACTTCCTCCACACTTCTGTCATGACCCAGGTGGATAACTTCTACACCGGTGGATTGAATGATTCTCCGCATGATGTTAATGGCGGCATCATGCCCATCAAAAAGAGAGGCTGCAGTGACTATTCTGATTTTGTTTTTGGGCTGATATTTTTCGACCTGGTTCATTGATGCTGATTGGTTAGGTAGTGCAAATATCGGTAACAAAGCCCTTCATCACAAAATATTGCAATAGATTAGTTTTATCTAATTGACTTTTACTATACAGGATACAATAGTATAATATCTGTAATAGTTAGATTAGAATTTTTATGAGCCATAATTCAAGCTATTTTCAAATGTGAGATCTAAGCAATTACATACGACACTATTTTTTATACTCTTCCTGGCTTCTTCCTTGCCCGGGCAGTACAAAATCAATGGCCGTATACTTAATGAGGAGACTGGCCTTTCCATTCCATATGTAAATATAGCTGTACCTGAACTTTCACTTGGTACGGTTTCAGATAAGAACGGCTACTTTGAAATGGAATTGGATAATAGAAGCAGGAGGGTTATCATGAGCTCAATGGCCTATATTACAACAGATTTCAGGGCTTCCGATCTTGCTTTTGGTAAAACAGTCTACTTGAGGAAAGAGACATATAGCTTACCGCAAAAAGATATTTCATCCAGGCGCCTTAGGTCACTTCCAAGGAGATTGGGTCTTAAAAACAGAAGTCGAGGGCCTAGTGCAGGCTTTGGCAGCCGGCAATTGGGTACAGAGATTGGAACTATAATAGATGTACCGGGTGAGTATCTGGTGCAATCCGCACATTTCATACTAAATCATGCCAAAGGGGACAGCCTGCTGTTTCGACTCAACATATACGACTATAAGAACAGTCAGACAGGTGAAAAATTAATAAAAGAGGATATCATTATTAATACTGGCCAAACAAAAGGCACTATAGATATAGATTTGAGTGAATATAATCTGACAATCAGGGATGATATATTGATGTCACTCGAGTGGATTGATGATGACAAGGGTCTTGGAAATACTGATATCAGTTTTGATTGCAAGCGGGGAAAGAGACGTCACAGAGGCATCTTTATTAAAGAAACCAGTGGAGCCGACTTTAAGCCTATGAGCTACAGGAAAAGCCTGAGCCTATGTTTTTATCTTATGGTAAAGGAGATACTCTAGCTTGTTTCCTTGAAGCTAAAGCGTTCTGAAAGTTGATATTTACTTACCAGTTCTTAATAAATTGTATTGCTGTCTGAGGCATTGAGATTTTTAATAAACTCCTTGGCTAAGGCACTGGTTGCTTTTTCCAGCAGGATAGTGTCTAGGCCAACCCCGATCATTTGCACGCCCAGTTTTTCATGTTTCTCTATGAGGCCTTTATCTGAACTGAGTATACCACCAGCTTTGGTAGAGTTCTGGATTTTTTCCAAACAGGCATGAACGGTTTCAACCACCTCAGGATGCCCGGGCTCTCCCAGGTAACCCATGCTGCCCGCCAGATCGGCGGGCCCCAGAAAAACGATGTCGACACCATCCACTTCAAGGATTTCATCAAGTGCTTCAACACCTTTTACAGATTCTACCTGGCAGATCAGACACATTTGTTCATCAGCCAGCTTGAAATAATCATTGACTCTGTTCCATTGAGCTGCTCTGGAAAGTGCTGTGCCTACTCCCCGAATGCCTTTAGGAGGATAATGTATAGCTTTTACCATGTTGGAAGCCTGCTGGGCTGATTCGATCATGGGAACAATAAAGTTCTGTACGCCCGCATCCATGAGGGTTTTCATGAGAACGGCGTTGTCGTTGGGAATCCTGACTACAGGACTGCACTCGGGGTATCTCGTTAAGGCCTGTAACTGAATGACTATTTGGCCTATATCATAGGGGGCATGTTCAGCGTCTAATACGACAAAGTCAAATCCTGCCCCTGCACATATCTCGGCAGCATAGGAATGAGGGATGCCATTCCAGATGCCGTATTGCTTTTGACCGGCGACTATATTCGTTTTGAATCTATTTTCAATACTCATGATCCTTATTTAAAGTAGCAGGAAATATTGCCCATAGGGCCAAAGTCCACACTGATGGTGTCACCGGGCCTCACTGGGACAGGTCGTGTAAAGGAGCCAGCCAGAATGACTTGTCCCGGTTCCAGGGAGATGCCATGAGCATGATATTTTTTAGCAAGCCAAGCAATACCTTTTGCAGGGTGATTGAGTACGGCTGCCGACACCCCGCTTTCTTCAATGATGCCATTTCTGAACAGAAGGGCGGGTACATATCTCAAGTCAATGTCATCTGGTCGTACAGGCAAACCGCCAGTAATGATTCCAGCATTAGCGGCGTTGTCTGAGATTGTATCTTTAACGGTACGTTTGTATCCGCTTTCCGGGTCTACACGATATGTCCGGGCTGCAATCAACTCCAGGGCCGGGACAACATAATCAGTTGCATTCAAGACATCTATAACGCTTAGATTATTTCCAAACAGCGGTTCTTTGAGGAAAAAAGCCAATTCCACCTCAATCCTGGGGTCGAGGAATTGAGCGGTTTCAATTTCACTGCCTTCTTCAAATACCATGTCGTCTAGCAATGTACCGTAATCCGGTTCCGTGATGCTCATAGACTTCTGCATGGCTCTGGACGTTAATCCGATTTTATAACCAGCTACGGTTCTGCCTTCGGATTTTTTGATCTCCATCCAGGCGGATTGCACCTTGTAGGCATCTTCGATACTCATATCCGGATAGGAGAGGGTGGTAGCCTTTACCTGGGTTCTGTTTGTTTCCGCCTCATGAAGACGTTGTGCTTCTGCACTGACCTGGTCCTTAGTTAACATATATTTATTTATACAGTAACAAATCTAATCAATTCGGGTTTCATGGCGAATCAATTGTAAATTTGTACAATAATATTTACATTTTTATACAAGCCTTTGTGCGCTATTGAGCGTAACTTTGGAATTTCATTGATCAAGAAATAAAAGACAAACAATATGCTCGAGAAGAATTTGCGTAAACTTAGAAAAATACTGAAGCAACATACATCTGGAGGTATTAAGAATTATATAAACGGCAGGGAATACGCAGCAACTGGACGCAAGAGTTTTGAAAACCACTCTCCGGTAGATGGCAGTTTTATTTGTGAAGTGGTATCCAGTGATCACAGAGATGTTGACAAAGCGGTCAAATCTTCATTGGAAGCCTTTGAGACCTGGAAGAAAATGGATCACAAGAAGAGGAAAGGAATTCTTTTGAAACTTGCAGATCAGATAGAAAAATATGCAGAGGAAATCGCTCTTCTTGAGTCCTGGGATACAGGTCAACCGCTAAGGTTTACCAAAAAGGCAGCCATAAGGGGAGCTGCCAATTTTAGGTATTTTGCCGAAAAGACTATAGATGCCGCTAATGGACTTTCTACACCGGATACGCATCATGTCAACTTCACCATGAAGCAGCCGATCGGACCTATCGGGGTCATTACGCCATGGAATACACCTTTCATGCTCAGCACATGGAAGATAGCACCAGCACTGGCAGCAGGGTGTACGGTTGTCCACAAGCCGGCAGAATTCAGTCCGGTGACGGCCCAGTTGCTTGTCAGAATTGCACATGAGGCAGGATTGCCTAAAGGAGTATGGAATACGATACAAGGAATGGGTGAGTCTGCGGGTAAGTCGCTTACAGAGCATCCAGGCATCAAAGCAGTGGCCTTTGTAGGTGAGACAACGACGGGTATGCATATCATGCGACAGGGAGCCTCTACACTCAAACGAGTGCATTTTGAACTGGGAGGAAAAAACCCGGTCATAGTTTTTGATGATGCTGATCTTGAAAGAGCATTGGATGCCGTTGTTTTCATGAAGTATAGTCTGAATGGCGAACGATGTACCAGTTCTTCAAGGTTGTTACTCCAACGTAAAGTGTACAACAAATTCGTAAAGCACCTTACAGAGCGGGTCAATAATCTAAAACTTGGGCATCCACTTGATCCTCATACAGAAGTGGGACCCCTTATTCACCAATCTCATCAGTCAAAGGTGCTTTCTTATGCCGATCTGGCACAGGAAGAAGGTGCTAAAATCCTCGCAGGAGGAAAAGCTCCTGGTGGAAAGTTGGCACAAGGCTGTTATGTGAAACCCACTCTCGTAGAAGGTGTAAAACCAGAAATGCGGATTGGCCAGGAGGAGGTTTTTGGACCATTCCTGTCCGTTATGAAATTTAGTACAGAAGAAGAAGCTGTCCAGATTGCTAATTCGGTAAGATATGGTCTTACAGCTTATATCTGGACTAAAGATACAGGCCGGGCTCAAAGGATGGCTCGTGATGTTGAAGCCGGTATGGTCTGGGTGAATTCTGAGAATGTGCGCCACCTGCCTACGCCATTTGGAGGTGTTAAATACTCGGGCATAGGTCGCGATGGTGGTGAGTACAGCTTCGAATTTTATATGGAAACCAAAAACATAAGCATAGCATATGACACGCATACAATACCTCAACTGGGTAAAAAGTAGTGTTGGATTAATTAAATAATAAAAACAGATTTTCATGGCCCTGATAGATACCAATTACAGTCTTCCGTTCAATGTCATTCGTTGTTCACATATTGAATATGCCGTAAAGGATTTGAAGGCTACAAAAAAATTCTATGTGGATATAATGGGATTTATTGTTAGTGAAGAAACCGAAAAATCACTTTACCTCAGAGGTGTTGAAGAACAGAACCACCATTGTTTGGTCTTTCATGAAACCGGAAAGTCTGAAGTCTATACACTAGGCTTTAAAGTAGCCTTTGACAAGGATCTGGATATGATGGAAAGGCATTTCAAGGGTTTGGGACTGTACGCAGAATTTGTAGACAAGCATGCAGAGGAAAGAACATTGGCAGTGAAGACGCCTATTGGTTTGCCTGTTGAATTCCATGCGCATCAGACCAAAGTTCCAACTATGATGCGGGATTATGCCAAGCACAAAGGCCTGACACCTTTACGATTTGATCATATCAATTGCTTTACACCAGATTGCCAATCGACCTATGAATTCTTTGTAGGACAGCTTGGATTCAAATTGACGGAGTATACCTTGACACAAAAAGGTGATATGTGGGCTGCCTGGACGCATAGAAAGGGTAATGTGCATGATATGGCACTGACAAATGGCAAAGGTCCGAGACTGCATCATGCAGGGATATGGACAGCCAGTGTCAATCATATCATCCATTTGCTTGACGTTATGGCAGCAGAGGGCTTTGTTGAAAATATTGAAAGGGGCCCGGGCAGGCATGGTATAAGCAATGCATTCTTCCTTTATGTCCTTGATCCGGATGGTCACAGGATAGAACCTTTTACATCGGATTATCTGACTGTAGATCCGGATTGGGAGCCACTGGGCTGGGACTTGAGAGATACAAGGCGTCAGACGCTGTGGGGTGCTCCTGCTCCAAAATCCTGGTTTGAACATGGTTCTGTATTCAGAGGAGTGGATCCTGTAGAATCCAAAATAGAGTCTAAGCCTATTATGGCCAATTACGAAGATCTGCAGTAAAGCCAAAGAAATAATTGGATACTAATTAGTAAAGAAGTTTTATGCTCGATAGACAAGTAAAGAATTCATTGCGCGCCGATATTTTTAGACATCTAGATGGTATTGTTACAGCTCCGACCGCATATAGTCTATATTCAAATTCTGTATTGGATTATATCCTCGAAAAAGGCACAGTAGAGATAAAAAGTCTGGCACGCAGATTTAAAGCAAATGAAGGGTATTTGAATGTTGCGCTGCATACATTGTCATCACAAGGATGGATCGATTACAAGATCAATAATCAAAATGATACTATAGAGTATACTGTAAACCAGAACAGTAATGCAGCATTCAAATCGTTTAAGTTATATGAAGATGTGGTGGGGCTAATGAAGTTTTCTGCTCGTTTTCATCGACGCAAGTTTGAGAAAGAACCCTTTTTATATCTAAAAACAATAATTAACAGCTACAAGAATAATTATGATCTTGAATCTGTAGTTGAGGGGACAATAGAGTATCAAATCCTTAAGCACATTGAAGGAATATTAGTTGGACCAACTATTGTCGCTTTAGGTATGAATGGCATGTTTCACAAGTATTTTTTAGAGTCAAGTTTTCATCCCTCAGAGTTTCATGAAGATGTGGAAAGTTTTTCCAGCCTCCTTGATTTTTTTGTTTTCTTAGGCTGGTTTAAAAAACACAATGAAAATTACAGCTTCACAGAGAAGGGACTATTCTTTGCTCGTAGGGCATCAGCTTATGGTGTTACTGTTTCCTATATTCCAACACTTAGACGGCTCGATCAACTTATTTTTGGAAACTCAAATCATATTCGTGATATAGATTCTTCAAAGGAAGAGCAACATGTTGACAGGGAAATGAATGTTTGGGGTTCTGGAGGAGCTCATTCCAGCTATTTTAAAAAAATGGATGAGGTTTTAATTGAAATATTCAACAGGCCTCTACATGAGCAACCTAAAGGAATTCTGGATATGGGATGCGGTAATGGGGCTTTTCTGATTCATGCATATAATGTTATTTCATTGCAAACATTAAGAGGAGCGCATTTGGAAGATCATCCATTAATTCTTGTAGGTGCGGATTTTAATCAAAGTGCTCTTAAAGTAACTAGAAGGAACATTATAAAATCAGAAATCTGGGCAAAATTGGTATGGGGTGATATTGGCGATCCTCAAAGCTTGGCACAGGATTTAAAAGACAATTTTAATATTCTCTTGGAGGATCTACTAAATGTCAGAACTTTCTTGGATCACAACAGAATATGGAAGGATATTCCAAAAGCAAAAAGAATAAAAACAAGTACATCGCAAGGTGCTTTTGCCTATAAAGGTATGAGGATAAATAATAATGCATTGGAAGAAAACTTACGCCAACACCTTGAGTTATGGAAGCCTTACATCAATAAATTTGGACTGCTTGCCATCGAATTACATACAATTTCACCTTCCTTGATATCAGAAAATTTGGGTAAAACACCGGCTACAGCATATAATGCTACCCATGGTTATTCGGATCAATATATTTTGGAACTTAAAATTTTCAGAACATTAGCTGAATCTGTTGGATTACAATTGAACCAAGATGCTTCTTGTAGATTTCCAGAATCAGACTTGGCTACTGTCAGCATTAATTATTTTGAGGGAAAAATCTAATATCTATGTCTTTTTCAAAAGTGATAGTGGGCACTATGCGCTTGGGATCATGGGGAGCCGCCTTTTCAAGTTCGGATTATGAACGGTTTATCGAAGAATGCCTGGATCTCGGCTTGAATGATTTTGATCATGCCGATATCTACGGTGGCTACACGACGGAAGAGGAGTTTGGCCGTGTCATTAAAAAGCGTCCTGATTTAAAATCGAGGATCCGATTAACCACAAAATGCAGCATCATGATGCCTGTCGATGGACGCAACAGCTATCCATTGAAGTATTATGATTCTTCGGCCAAACATATTAAAGATTCAGTGGACCGGTCTTTACAAAATCTTGGTGTTGACCAGATTGAATATCTGCTTCTGCACAGACCTGATTATTGGCTTGATGCGGAGGAGGTGAGTGAGACAGTTAACGCCTTGAAATCGGCCGGTAAGGTGCTTCGCTTCGGGGTCAGCAATTACACACGGTCACAGATGTCTTACCTTCAGTCAAAAATTGAGCTTGATGTAAACCAGATGGAAATTTCGGTAAACCATCCCGATGCCTTTGAAGATGGAAGTCTGGATTACTGTAAAGAAAAATCTATTGCTATTACAGCCTGGTCACCATTGGGTGGTGGTAAAATATTCGAATCCAACCCTGACAAACGCACGAAAGGTATCCAACAGAAGGTCAAGCAGCTGGCAAAAAAATATGAGTGCCGCGAAGACCAAATTTTATTGAGCTGGTTGTCAACACATCCTGCTGGTATCATACCTGTACTGGGGACAAGTAAAATAGAAAGAATTAAATCTGCCTTGAAAGCAACCGCTATAAAAATGGAAAGAAACGACTGGTATGCCTTGCTGGAGGCATCTATAGGGCATGAGCTTGCCTGAACGGGGATTTTAGTTGGTACTAATCGTCATCATCGATGTCTTCATCACCGGTGATTTCTTCAATTTCATCAAGAGAATTGTCATCGTTATCTGTGTCGTCATCATCCCATGCCTGGGCAATTTCATTGGCTTCCGCCCTTGTCATTTTGATCATATAATAACGATCATCGGTTTCGAAAGGCAGTGCACTTAGGAGTTGATTTTTATGGTTTTTAAAGGTTATGATATGCCTGTCAAATCCATAGGGATATTTTTGGAAAACAGCCTGCTGGATGTTTTCTTCCAGCTTATCAAATTCCTTTATGACTCTGGGTTTAGACATAGTAGTCGGTATTATGTGTGTTCGCCATGAGACGTCTACTGCAAATTCAACTTGGGTCGAAATAAATTAAAGAAAATTATAATGTCAAATTTTTTTAAATAAAATTTGATTATGCATTCAATAAAAATATTCCTGTTGGAATACCCTAAATTTGGATAGCATAAACAACTCATCGTGATGAAGATGTACACAATACCTAAAGAAGTTGAATCTTTTATAGAAAAAGCCGAATTCGGACACTTCATAAACAATAGATATGGAGGCAACATGGCTAAGAGGTATCTCGAAATAATAAATCCGGCCAATGAGGACAGCCTGGCTAAAGTGCCTGTGGCTGGATCCGATGAGGTTGATGCTGCGGTATCAGCGGCCAGGGACGCATTCAAAAGTCCTGACTGGCATGATATGAGTCCGGATTCACGCGAAGACCTTTTGCATCGCTTGGCTACTCTTATTGAAGAGAAACATGAAACCATTGCCGCTATCCTCACGCTGGAGAACGGTAAGTTATATGCTCAAGCCAAATCGGAAGTCATGTCAGCGGCCAGAACTTTCAGGTTCTATGCCGGATGGTGTACTAAAATGGAAGGGGACCTCATTGATATTTCCTTAAAGCAGCCTCAGAAAAAAAAGAACTTCACCTTTCTCAAGCGCGAAGCTGTAGGTGTTGTAGTGGCCATCGTACCTTGGAATTTTCCAATTTCAATAGCTTCCTGGAAACTGGCGCCTGCCCTGGCAGCAGGATGTACAGTTGTCCTAAAACCTTCTGAAGTATGTCCCTTGAGCAGTATATACATGGCCAGGCTGTTTGAAGAAGCTGGTTTTCCAAGGGGCGTTTTTAACCTCGTGGTTGGAGATGGTGAAACGGGCGCCTTACTAACGACGCATAAAAACGTAGATAAGATCACCTTTACGGGATCAACCGCTGTTGGAAAGATCATTGGAAAGTCCGCCATGGAAAATCTGACAGCGGTGTCATTGGAATTAGGAGGAAAATCTCCTGTAATTGTTTTTGAAGATGCTGATCTTAAGCTGGCTGCCAAGTCTGTAGCCATGGGTATTTTCAGAAATGGTGGGCAGGTTTGTGTGGCCGGCTCACGGGCTTATATTCAGGAAAGCATTTTTGAAAGTTTTCTGGATATGCTAAAGCAGGAAGCGGAATCCATGAATATCTCCGATGGCTTTGACCCAGACGCTGACCTAGGTCCACTTGTATCAGAAGCTCACCTGAGCAGAGTGTGTGATTATGTAGAAAAGGCTGACAATCAACTCAGGTTAAAAACAGGTGGACACAAGCAAGAGGGTAGTGGTTTTTACATGCAGCCAACGATATTCACTGCCGAAGACAATAACAGTGTTTTGGCATCTGAGGAAGTGTTTGGCCCCGTACTACTGGCTATCCCATTTTCAGATATGAATCATGCCCTGAGTATGGCCAATGACAGTGAATATGGTCTTTCCTCAGCTGTATGGACTAAGGATATTTCCAAAGCGCTTGAATGTGTGCATACCCTGGATGCTGGGTGGGTTTTTGTCAACTCCATACCTAGGTCTGATCCCAATTTTCCGATAGGGGGTAACAAACTGTCTGGTCTTGGCAGGGAATTGGGGAAGGAAGGCCTGTATGCCTACACGAAGTTGAAGTCAGTAAATATCGCCTATTGAACTCAAAACAGCTATAAATAGGCCATATTTGGTATGGTAGCTCCTATTCCCAATAATGGCAACAGGAATGTATAGAAATTAGGTTTATAGCTACTGTGTAAACTCTAGGCTTTCGACCAAACCATCCATAAGCCATTGGATTAAAGGTATCTGGTCCAAACTGTGTATGCGTGAGTTGTTTACAATATCAAACACTTCACCGTCACGGTTAAATACCTTTTCCAGATCGATACTTATATTGATCGGCAAGTCGGGATTAAGCTCATTGACAATAAGCGAACGCATGGCATCGTCGGCGCCAAGATGCAAGGCGATACCATCGCTTATGCCATCGCCATCCAGATCACTGCGGGCTTCAATTTTTACAAAAACATAACTTTCCCAATTGGACCAGTATTCGCCAGTCAGGGATAAAGAACTTGAAGATGGATAATCTTCAGGCCTTGTCTGATTCTGGGCGGGTGTCAAGCCCAGGTTAAATTGTAGGGCATCATAGCCGACTTCTGTTTCATTATCCAGTAAATAATCGAAGCCTTCTTCAGCATCGCTTAAGTTGCTGTGTGATGCTGTGAGATCAATATATTCATCCCTAACCCAACTGGTCTTCTCGCCATCTTTCAAACTGGAAATATCTGAAAGGTAAAAACTGAAACGCGTAAACTCTATGCTTCTTCCATCAGGGTATTCATATTCCTCGAAAAAAACCAGAGGCTCATCAGCATACTTAAGTTTGAAGTTCATTGTCATGCTCGCACTTTCATCCGAGTCACTGCATGAAGCAAAAACTAATATCGAACTCAGAAAAAGGAAATTTAAATATTTCATAGGGTTTGGAATTTATGTATCCAACGCAGGCTCTGTATCCCAAGTTTTAAGTCTTTGTGTTATATTTCTAAAATGTCTTTTTCTTGACAATTACAGGCTTGGGATATGCCATACATAATAAAGAGCAAAACACACCAGCAAGGCTAGCCCTGCATAAGCCAGCCCTGTCAGATACAGCGGCAAAATGGTAAGTCCTTCTTTGGCAATTTTTTGTACAGCTCTGAGATTAAGGAAGGCCAGAACGGGGGAACAAAGAAAACTTATGATCGTTGCAGCCTCCAGCATATGTATCATACCGTCTGAGAGACACATGAAAATAAGAAAGGCTCCTGTGCAGACGAGAAGAATCATAATGTTTTGATGTCTTTCTGTTGGCCTTGTATTGAGATTAAGAATCAATATTCGACACTCCAGAAAAGCCCTTGAAAAAGCATCGATAACTACGATCAGAGTACCATAAATCGTTCCAAGGGCAGCAACACTTATAATCCATTTGCTCCATGGTCCAAGAGTGCTGGTAAAAATGTTGATGAGGGCTGCCGTAAACTGAACGGCATTGCCTTCCAGCTTCTGGCCGGATCCATATACCACATAGGCACCAATCAGGAGAAACATAAATGCTGTAAGACTGGTAAAAAGGTAACCTGTTTTGAAATCGGTCATGACTTCAGAAGGGCTTATCTCATAGGAATTGGATTCCCTGTTTTTTACAACCCAAATACTATGTAAAACGGAACCGGACATACCTGATGGCATCCAGCCGACCAAGCTTATGAACAGGATCAAAGCGGTACCCTCAAAAAGTTCAGGAAGCTTGAGGGGGATGGGTGGATGTTGCGGTCCTTCAAAGAGGAGGACGGAAAAACAAATTCCGATTGCGATGAGCAAAATGAGTGAGATGATTTTTACCAGCTTATTAAGGGCGTTGAACCCTCCCAGTATCAGAAAACCACAGGTGAGAAACAAAACAATAAATACCATCAGAGGCATGGAAGAAGAGGGTAAAGACAGGCTTACTGAAAGTAATCCTGCTGTAACAGCAGCTACGGCCGCTGTTACAGTAAACATATTGACGATGATAATAGTAGCCATGATAATTATGGCCCAGAGTCCTTGTTCTCTATAGGCATCCAATAGGTTTTTATTGGTAGTGGCAGCGTAGCGTGCTCCAAATTCATAAAAGGGATATTTAAGCAGCAGGCACAAGGCTATAATCCAGAAATAAATCATGCCGTGATGAGCGCCAGCCCGGGTAGACAGGACGAGGTGTGATGTGCCAATGGCGGAACTGGCAAATAACAAGCCAGGACCTAATTTTTTGACTGCCAGCTTCAGTTTATCCATGCCATGGATTTCATGAATTCCCGACTAAGATACCTAATCGGATAAACTTGCAAAAACAGTATAAAAACAGCCGTAATCTTTGCCTTTAATAGACCGTATTCTCGCTTTTTATTGCCACATTTGTGATGCATTCCTTCATTATAAATTAAGAGCTATGAGTCTAAGCCTTGATGACGTGCTAAAAAAGTCTTTGTTGCCAAAATCCGATTACAAAGCAGGCAAGTCCAAAGCTGAAGTCGCAGCTCATACCAAGTCAAAAAAACTCTACAAATTATCTTCCAATGAGAACCTGCTGGGCAGCTCAAGCCTTGCTCTCCAGGCCATAAGAGACAGCATCCCCCGGCTTAATGAATACTGCGATCGCTCGGATAAAAAATTAAGGGAAGCCCTTGCGGATTATTATAAAGAAATAGGCCTGACAGCCAGCCAGTTTATCACTGACAACAGTGCTGTCTCATTGATCAATTTAATTGAGACATGCTTTCTGAGAGAGGGCGATGAGATCATTATTACCAATCCTTCTTTCAAACCCTATGCGGTCTTTGCACGCAAGCTAGGTGCAACAGTTATTGATGTGCCTCTTGTGGGGGATGAATTTGTACCTGATGTCAATGCGATAAAAGAGGCAATAACCGAGAGGACACGACTTATTTTCCTGACAAGCCCTAATAATCCAACCGGCACGTATATACCTAAAAAATACATGGATCAGATTGTGGATTTGCTTCCTGATTTTGTCGTCCTTGTTTATGATGAAGTCTATTTTCAATTTGTTGATGTAGATGATTATGTCAGAGCTTATGACTATTTGGATTCCGGGAAACATATAATCGGGGTAAACAGCTTTTCAAAAGCCTATGGCCTGGCAGGTCTCAGGTCCGGCTATGCTTACAGCTCCGAGAAAATAGCGCGGTATGTTTCACAGGGAAGGACACCTTTCATGATTAATACGCTCACTATGGAGGCAAGTATGGCAGCGCTCAAGGATGATCAATTCATACAGGAGACTGTTTCAATCATACACAAGGAAAAGGCTTTTCTATATGGAGAGCTCGATAAATTAGGGATAAAATACTGGAAAAGCCAGGCTAACTTCATAACAATAAGGCCGGAAATGAACGATTTAACATTTGAGGCCGCCATGCTGGAAGAAGGGCTTATGGTAAGGCCTGTGGCCAATTTTGGTGCACCGGACTGCATACGTGTCACCATCGGAGATCGAGAAGCGAATGAGGCGTACTTGTCTGCATTGAAAAAAGTGTTGAACTTGAATTAAAATATTAAGCATTGGAAAGACTAACAGGAGGACAGGCGGTGGTAAGATCCCTTATAAAATCAGGGATAAAGCAATTATATGGCTTGCCGGGAGTACAGAATGACTGGCTTTACAATGCGCTTTATGATTTTAGGGATGAAATAAAGGTCATCCATACGCGTCACGAACAGGGTGCGGCCTATATGGCTCTTGGTCATTATTTGGCTACCGGCGAAAATGCGGTCTATAATATTGTTCCTGGGCCGGGATTCCTCAACAGCACAGGAGGCTTATCGACCATTTATGGTTTGAACGCAAAAGTGATGTGCCTGGTCGGACAAATTCCCAGAAAGGTACAGGGAAAAGGCTTTGGCGTCTTGCATGAGATTCCGGATCAAATGGGTATCCTGAAGCGACTGACAAAATGGGCTGATGAAATAGAAAGCCCGGCTCACGCACCTGCTGTTATCGAGGAGGCCTTCAGGCAGATGAATACAGGAAGGCCAAGACCGGTTGGCGTTGAAGTGGCTATGGATGTCTTACAGTCCGAGGGAGATGTGGATTTTAGTTCTTTTTCAAGTGAATACAAGCAAGGTGCTATCAATGAGGAAGAGATATCTGCATTGGTCGAACTGATTAAGAATTCTAAAAATACACTTGTATTTACAGCAGGTGGCGCCATGCACGCATCAACAGAACTCACTGAATTCGTTGAGTATATCCAGGCTCCCGTTTTTTCATACAGGACAGGAAAAGGTATTGTGCCAAGCAGTCACTACCTTAGTTATCCCGTACCTGCGGCGTATGATTTATGGGAGGAATGTGATTTATGCATTGCTATTGGGTCGCATGCTCGGATGCCACTTTTGAAATGGGGGAGAGATGAAGGATTGAAGTTTGCCAGTATAAATATCGATCCAGGTGTCCATAGCAGGATGAGTAAAGCAGATGTGTCTGTGACGGGTGACTCCAAAGAGATCTTGCAGATTCTGAATGATACCCTGAAATTTGAGATGGAAGCAAGAGCTTCCATCAAGGATAGAATGAGTGTATTTGCTCGACAGTGGGAGGAGAAAATAGCATACCTTCAACCACAGCTCGATTATCTACATCTGATACGAGAAGAGATGCCTGAAGATGGCATTTTTGTAGACGAATTGACACAGTTAGGCTTTGCAAGCCGAATTGCATGGAATACAGATTTGCCAAGGACGTACCTGAGTACAGGACATATGGGAACCCTTGGCTGGGGATTCCAGACCGCTCTTGGTGCTAAAGCTGCACGCCCCGACGCTATGGTTGTATCGGTTGCTGGTGATGGCGGGTTTATGTTTGGAGTACAGGAGTTGGCTACCGCCGTTCAACACAAACTTGGTGTTATTATTCTTCTGTTTAATAATAAGCTTTTTGGTAATGTGCGCAGTATGCAGGAAAACCTGTATGGTAACAGGGTCATTGCTACCGATCTGGTCAATCCTGATTTCGTAAAACTGGCTCATGCCTATGGTGCGCATGGCGTACGCGTGAACAATATGATGGATCTTAGAAAAGCAATTCGGGATGCCGGCAACGAGTCATTGCCAACACTGATTGAAATACCTGTGGGTAATGACTGGCCAAGTACAAATAAATTTAAAGCATTGCCCAAGATTAGGGGCTAAGAATAAAAGAACCAAGTTGAAAACCAAATAATTAGAAGATGAACCAATGTTATTTACCAGCTGGAAGCAGTATATCAGAACTGAATTTCAGCGTTACAAATGAAATTGACAAGGTCTATTTGTTTGATAGCAAAGTAAAGAAGCAAATAGAGATAATCCTTGGCGAAACCTATTTGTTGCCAGAAGTCCTGGAAGCGTTCAAATCCTTTTCAGAAGCACTGGCACCACTTGTGAATCCCAGTCTTGAATTTGATGAAGGACAGTTGAAAGTGAAAGACATGAATGATAAATTTGATATTTATGACAATTACTTTGAAGTTTCACGTGTCAATGATATGCGATCAGGTCAATTCATCCAGCAATACCTGGACACCTCGGCAGAGATAATTGATGAATTCCAGTACACCTCCATGTCAAGAGGGGAGATAGCCTATATATTGAAGGGTTGGGAAGCAGCTAATGCCATTATACTGAAAGACAAAAACCCGGATAGCAATTTTAAATTGGAACAGGTGGACAGATCATCTGTGCCCGGCAAAAATGAAGACAGGGCCTTGTACAGGTGGAAGCTTGCACACCATGGATTTGCAGTGTTTATGATCACTTCAGCTTATTGTTTTCAAAAGGCTACTGAATTGATAGAAAACGGCGGAGACGAAGATGCAATAGTAGACTGGCTGGATAAAGGTGCCCATTTGTTCAGGGCTACTACGGCTTGTATGGAATTCGGAAACAGCTTTACAGCCACTATATATCGAACTATTATCAGACCTGATATGAGTAAAGCCAATGAGGAAGCAAATCTTCCAAACGGTTTTTCGGGAACTCAAAACCTTGAATATGTAGAATGGCGTTCCAGAAAGAAAAGGCTTCTGGATCTTGTGAAAGCAAAAAAGGCAGAGGGCACCATTGGTCAACGCGTATTGGATATGGTCGAAATGTTCAGAGCCTTTTACCTGGAAGACATGCATATCCATTCAATTATCGCAGGGCGCATGGTAGGAATGGAAAAATCACTATTGCAAGCCGGCTTTATAAAGCCGGGTACCAAGCCCGTAAAAATTACGGCAGCCGACGTATTAAGGTCTATGGCAGCAATGCGCGACAAAGAGACCAGCTTTCTTGTTCACTGATAACTAGATTATGAAACTCGCAATTATATCTGACATACATGAGAATTTCCACAATTTGATTCTGGCACTTCATAAAATTGAAGAGCTTGAAGCAGAATGTATTATCTGTCTGGGTGATTTGATCAATGCGGGTATTGCAAAAGTCCTGGCGATTCAGAATATGCCTGTTTACATGATTTGGGGGAATAATGATGGTGAGAAAACAGATATAGTCAAAGCATCCTATCGTGATGGCAGTGCTCTTAAAGTGTCATTGAATGTTTATGATTTTTTGGAAATAGGCGGAAGGAAAATATTTATCAGCCATTATGATGACCTTGCAGCACCTATGGCGCGGTCTGGAGATTTTGATGCGGTCTTTTACGGACATAATCACCTGGCTGCTGTAGAGAATATAAATGATACTCTGGTGGTCAATCCAGGTGAGCTGGCTGCCCAGAAGACTGGAGAAGCAAGTTTTGCCATTTATGATACGGATTCCAATACAGTGGAGCTGATCACTTTGGAGAACACCATAAGTCTTAAATCTGAGCTCGTAGACACATATTTCAGAGAAAACCGGGAGGCCTTGAATTTCAGATCTGAACAATCATTCAAATTGTAGTCATGTCTGATTTGCTGAAAATAATTCCGGATGACCATGATATTGCACGCTTCTTTCGAGATATAGCTGAATCTGCCAGGCTGGTTGTATTCTCCGGCTTGCCTGGCGTTGGGAAGAGTTTATACATCAAAGAATTTACCAGGATAGCCCTTGAATCAGGCCGAGATATTGATCTCATCCAGTGGGATGTTGCCAGGAAAGCATTTGAAACAGAATTTATCATGAGGCATTTTCCGATGCAGGGCTCTACCGTTCATAATGGATTGAAGCTGGCTGCAGGAAAGTGGCTTATGCAATATGTCTTTGAATGGAATCGAAAGGCGGCTTCGACAGCTTCCCTTTTACTGATAGAGGCCCCTCTTGTAGGGCATCGGTTTGCAGAATTGGTCCATCAGAATCAAGACGAGGAACTTGAGCAGTTTCTAGCTTCAGAAGCATGCAGGATTATTGTACCTATACCAACAAAACGATTGAGAAAGCATATCGAAGATGAAAGAGCCCGTCAGGTGAGTGAGGATGCCAAGGACTGGTCGGGGGCTAAACCCTCTGTTATGCTTCAGTTATGGAAGGACACTTGCGAAATTGCCAATTTTTTTGGCATGGATATCAGTCTCGAAGGCCAGCCACCATACAGCGATGGTATCTACGAGTATGTCTATTCTGTTATACTCAAAAACAGGCATTTTGAAGCCTTAATAATCGATGAGTTATTCAATGTTCCCGTTGAAGATGAAAGTTTCTTGCACAGCAATGACAGCATAAGTCCACATTCCGAAGAAGCAGATCAATGTGCTGCTTATATTTTAGAGAATCTTGACAACCAGAGCATCGATAAAATTGTTTCCAATTGGTACAAGACCTAAGTATTGTGTACACAAATTTCTTGATATTATTGCTGTTAAATTTTATGGCTGTTTCATGCAGCCTGAACAGTTCAGTTGAAGACAAAAATATTGACAGACCAGATTTGAATAGTGCTCATGAGTCATTTTCACATATCGTATTCTTTGACTTGCAGGATAGCCTGGATAATAGCGATGTGGACAATTTTATGCAGGAACTGAATAAATTGAAAGCTATCGAACAGCTTCAATCTTTTTCAGCAGGTACATTTATTGATATGGGTGATGCCAGAGCTTTATCAGACTATGACATTTGTATGCAAATGGTGTTTAGGAATAGGGACGACTACAATATTTACCAGGAACACCCCGTTCACAAAGCATTGAAATCAAATGTCGGCTCTTTTCTGAAATCACCTCCTATAACCTATGACTTCAGATTAAATTAATTGCGTGTTTGTAAAATGAGATAAAATTCAATAAATTTAAGCAGGTCACAAGACCGAAATAGTTTTTTCATAACTGATTCAACCCCGATGATTCCATCGGGGTTTTTTATTGCAGTTTTCTAAGCAGAAAGGCATTATTTAATATTATAACTTTGACGGTGCTATGAGCAACTATGGCAGAGACATAACAGATTGGCTTCCTATAACTTGGAAGGAAGTCGAGTCGAGGGGGTGGGAAGAGCTCGATGTTATCCTTATATCAGGGGATGCCTATGTAGACCATCCAGCTTTTGGGCCAGCTGTTATTGGACGGCTCCTCGAGAATATGGGTTTGAGAGTAGCCATCGTACCACAACCGAATTGGCAAGATGATCTTAGGGATTTCAAGAAAATGGGTAGGCCAAAGTTATTTTTTGGTGTCACCTCCGGATGTATGGACTCTATGGTTAATCATTATACCGCAGCCAAACGGAAAAGGTCTACCGATGCATATACCCCTGGAGGGCAGGCCGGATTCAGGCCGGACTACGCCACTGTCACATACACTAAAGTTCTCAAGGCCTTATTTCCTGATGTTCCTGTTGTATTGGGAGGTATTGAAGCATCCCTTCGAAGGGTTACACATTACGATTACTGGGAAGACTGCTTGTGGGAAAATATCCTAAGTAAGACAGGTGCTGACATGCTGATCTATGGCATGGGAGAGATGCCTTTAAAAGAGTTGGTTAAAGAGCTCAAACACGGAGCTGCATTTGATTCACTCAAAACCATACCGCAAACGGCGGTTTTGCATCCACGACAAGAAGAGCTGCCAGTCATGGATGAATGGGAAGACTTGATTCTTTCTTCCCATGAAAAATGTCTGAGAAATAAGAGAGCCTTTGCTGCCAACTTTAAGCACATAGAGCAGGAATCCAACAAGGTAAAAGCAAGAAGGTTGATCCAGGGCGTTGGGGACCATAATCTCATCATCAATCCGCCTTATCCCCCTATGACGGAGGAACAGATTGATGCCAGTTTTGATTTGCCTTATACGCGCATGCCACACCCCAAATACAATAAGCGGGGATCTATACCTGCCTATGAGATGATTCGCTTTTCAGTAAATATGCACAGAGGATGCTTTGGGGGTTGCAGCTTTTGTACCATTTCAGCTCACCAGGGTAAATTTGTAGCCAGTCGATCAGAAGAAAGTATCCTGAAGGAGGTGGATCAGCTTGTAAATATGCCCGATTTCAAAGGATATATCAGTGATCTGGGAGGGCCATCGGCCAACATGTATCGGATGAAAGGGAAAGATCAGTCTATATGTGACCGTTGTGTTGCTCCTTCATGTATACATCCCGTGGTATGTTCAAACCTCGACACAAGTCATAAACCATTGACAGAGATTTACAGGAAGGTTGATGCCAATCCCAAAGTCAAAAAGGCTTTTGTGAGCAGCGGTATACGTTATGATCTTCTGGTTGAGGATTACAACAAGAATAATGATGGAAGCCTGAATGAGTATATGGACCAGTTGGTATCGAGGCATGTATGTGGTCGCTTGAAAGTAGCACCAGAACATACCTCTGATGAGACTTTAAAGATTATGCGCAAGCCTTCCTTCAAGCACTTCCATCAATTCAAGAAGAAATATGAGGAGGCTAATAAGAGACACGGGCTTAAGCAGCCATTGATACCTTACTTTATTTCAAGCCACCCCGGATCAACCGAAGAGGAAATGGCTAATCTGGCAGCTGAAACCAAGGATATGGGATTCAGACTCGAACAGGTGCAGGATTTTACGCCTACCCCGATGACAGTTGCTACGGTTATATATTATACCGGCTTACATCCATATAACTTGAGGCCTGTATACACTGCGCGGACGGCCAAGCAAAAGAAAAACCAGCATTTGTTCTTTTTTTGGTACAAAAGAGAGAATTACAGGAGGATAAAAGACAAATTATACAATATGGGCCGCCCTGATCTTATAGAAAAACTCCTTAATGACCGAAAAAAACAACAAAAAAGGGAAATCATTAAGAATAAGACAAAAACCAATCATAAACGCAAAAGATAAGCGCATAGCGGAATATTGTTCTACAAATAATGAATTGTTGAAATTATATTCTGATTATACCCTGTCGAATCTTTATCAAAATGTCTTTATTAAGTAAATAAATTGTTAAATCAATCATATGTGATGAGCATTTTTGAATTTTTTACGTTTATATTAATGTTATTAGATATGTATCACTCTGATAAACATTAATTTATGAAATCTTCTAGTGAAAAATCTAAGGCTATCACGCTGAGCAGTATCAACGAACTTATTGAAGTTCACCGTAAATTCCAGGAGTATCTGGATCTGACAACAGCTCGAAATGTACACATCGAAGATATGGAGGCTATGATTGAAATCCGCCAGTTTAATATCCATTGCATTTCCAAATACAGTGATCTTGTCAGCAAGCAAGCGCTCAATTTGCTGCCGCTAAGCCTTAAAAGTGAGTTTCATTACGATAAGTTGATTGACAGGGACATTATGTGGGAAATCAATAACAGGCTTTCCATGTTTTCAACGACCTATAACAGGGTTTTGAAGTCTAAATCGCTTAACAGCATCACCCGAATGATTATAGCCCGTAATTACGAGGAGATTATCCGATTGCGTGAAAACCTGGTTCATCCTATCTCCGAGGAAGGACTCTATGTAGTGGAGTAATAGCCAAATTGCAGCAATCTGGTATTGAAATTTGATTTGGTTGGAAAGTAAATTGTCGCGTCGCGACAATTTAAAGGTCTAAATCAAAGAAAATATACTATAAATTATAGTATGTACAATATTTGTAATAGTTTTACTATTATAAGAACAAATTGCATTATTATGACTATTCAAGACCAGATACCATTCTTATATAAAATTGCATATAAATACACCAATGATTCGGAAGTAGCTGATGATTTGGTCCAGGAAACCCTTTATAAAGCCCTGAAAAATGAAAGCAGCTTTAAGAAGGGTACGAATCTCAGAGCATGGCTTTCCATTATCCTGAGAAACAATTTTATTAATGAGTACAGGAAAAAATCGAAATACACCACAACGGATAATATCATCGCTTACGTAGGTGAGAAGGAAGATTATAAGGCCAGGAATTCAGGCTATTCGGCATTACAATTGGAGTACATCAATGAAGCGATTACAAAATTGCCGGACAATTTGAAAAAGCCTTTTATGTACTATTTTGATGGTTATTCCTATGAGGAGATTTCCAATATGTTTGATGTACCTCTTGGTACAATCAAAAGCAGAATACACCACGCACGTAAAAAACTAAAAAAGAGTCTCAAAAACCTTAGGGCAGCCTAATTGTTGGGAGAAATGTCACGCCGGAATTTGATAGTACATCAGACCTGTGTGTCTCTAACATGAAAAGATGATTTATGGGTAAAAGACTCTCAATTTCTGTTAATCCAAATACCTATCTCCGCAACCCTGAAGAAACGGAGCTGGGTAGAAAGATCATAAAACATGGCATCGAGCTGATGTCAGAGACCGGATATCAGTGCTTCAATTTCAAGAGTTTGGCGCAACACATGAACTCTACAGAAGCGTCTATGTACCGCTATTTTGAAAACAAGTACATGTTATTGATGTATCTGACTTCGTGGTATTGGGAATACCTGGATTTACAGATTATGCTCAATACACGAAACATCGATGGTCCTGTAAGGAAATTGCGGATAACAGTTAAAACTATTGTGGATGGGGTCGATGAGGACTTCTCTCAGGATTACGTCAATGTTAGAAAACTACACAGAATAGTCGTTGAGCAATCAACAAAAGTGACACATTCCAGAAAAGTTGAAGCCTGCGAAAAGGCCGGCATGTTTTCGAATTACAAGAACTTGAATAATAATATTTCCGATATAATTCTCGAATGTGATCCTGCCTTTAAATACCCTACAGCCCTGGCAACAAATATTATCAAGCTGGCCATGGATCACAAGTACTACGCTGAACATATTTGCTCACTTACAGAGATCACCAAATGCATGGAGACCAGGCAGCAACAGATTCAGGAGATGATTATGTATTTCCTCGAACGATTGCTTGGAATCGAAACTTCACAGTCTGTCGATTAATCCCATCCTGTAGGTGTACTTATTGGCTATATTTAAAGTCTAAATCAATTTAGAGTGATGGATAATGATTCTCCCAGAATTTGTGTCATTGGTGCAGGATGTTCTGGATTAGCAGCTATTAAGAACTTGGCAGATGCCGGATTTGGAAAAATAGTTTGCTATGAGCAAAACCCCTGGATTGGGGGGAACTGGAAATATACTTCTGAGTCAAGCCATTCCAGTGTGTGTTCAACAACACATATCATAAGTTCGAAGAAACTCTCGGAATACAGCGATTTTCCCATGCCGGATGATTATCCGGACTATCCTTCCCATGAACAGCTTTTGGCCTATTTCGAATCCTATGCTGAAAAATTTGGTTTGAAGAATTACATCCGTTTTAACAGTAAGGTGGCACATATAGAAAAAGAAGGGGATGGCTGGATAGTTGAGCTGGAGTCAGGTACAAAGGAAAGTTTCGATTACCTACTGGTAGCTAACGGACACCATTCAGTACCCAATCATCCTGAATTTAAGGACGCCTTTAAGGGTGAATACATGCATTCGCATGACTTCAAGAACAACAGCGGTTTTGAAGGGAAGCGCGTGCTGGTTATTGGAGCTGGTAATTCTGGATGTGACTGTGCTGTTGAAATCTCTCGCGCAGCGGACCATGTAGCGATGAGCCTCAGGACAGCTCAATATATCGTTCCCAAATTTTTCCTTGGCAAGCCTGCTGACAGCTTTGCTGAATCCACACTTTGGTTACCCAATTTTGTACGTAATTTCCTGCTGAAGCTCTCACTCAGGTTCCAGGTTGGAAAGTATTCTGACTATGGATTGCCTGAGCCTAAGCATGGTGTTCTGGAGGCACATCCTACCATGAATTCGGAGCTGCTTTACAAGATACGCCATGGTAAAGTACATCCCCGTGCTGGCATAAAGGAAGTGAATGTTACCACGGTCACTTTCAAGGATGGAAAGGAAGAAGACTTTGATGTCATGGTAGCAGCAACGGGTTATAATATCGAAACCGCATTTTTTGACAAGGACTTTATCGACTATTCTGAAAGTGACAGGGTAGAATTGTACCTCAGGATGATACACCCGGATCATCCGAGCTTATTTTTCATAGGGCTCTTTCAACCACAGGGTGCGATATGGCCTGGCAGTGACTTGCAAAGCAAGCTGGTGGCCGGCATTATAAAAGGTACAGTAAAATTACCTTCCAATATCAGAGAGCTGGCATCCAGGGAATCCGATGAAATCGACAAACGCTACCTGAAACGCAAGCGTCATACCATTGAAGTCGACTATCATGAATTCATGGGTCGCCTGCGCAAGCAACTGGCTTGATTAAATCAGCCCGAATTGACTGAAATGGTGATTCAGGTGCTTTCGATTAAGCAGGTACCAGTGGTATTTATCAAGCATACCAAAAACCGTATTAGCTGTTTTAGCCCTTGGGTTCTCTTCAAAAAACTCAATAAATCGATCATAGCTTTCCAGGTATGCTTTCTTCGCTTCTTCCAGGTTCTCAAACCTCAAACTTTCAGTCTCGTCCTTTTTCAATAATGGATGCTTGAATTCCTTCGGCATAGCTTTGTAGTTCCACAAGCTTTCCTGGTATTTTTCGATATGTTCTTCTGGTGTCGTAATATCTGTTTCCACTTCACCCAGTGCCATCCTGTTGAAGAATTCAAGATGTTCAACCAGGTGTTGCGCGGTCATCATACCCCATCTGGATTGGCTGTCTTCATTCAGCTGAGAAAGTAGCTTGACGATTGTAGGTCGATCCATTTCGACAAAAGGGCACTTCTTCTGAACAAGCGTCAGTATGGTTGCAAAGGCAACCGCTTCACCTGTTTGATCAAACACTTCCACATACCATTTGACCACTCCTGCAGGGTGTTCTGCCCCCCTTGTATCTCTTTCTCTTTTTTCTTTGCAGGTTAGCCGCACCTGTATCGTATCATTATGGTATACCGGTTTTACAAAGCGACATTCTTCCAGGCCATAATTTGCGGCTACCGGCCCTTTGGAAGGGCTAACAAACAAGCCTGCGGCAGCGGCGAGTATGAAATAGCCATGTGCTGCCCTCTTTTCAAAAATGCTCCCTTCCAGGGAGGTTATGTCGGTGTGCGCATAGAAGACATCCCAGGAGAGATTGGCAAAATTCTGAATGTCCGAATCTGTGATAGTCCTTTTATGTGTGAGGATAGACATGCCCGCTTGGATATCCTCAAAATGATATCGGAATGGATGTTTGTCTGTGTAATTCACCTCAGCACCAGCCTGGTAAATTCCGGTGATGGCACTTATATCCGATGGGGTGCCTTGTATCGCGCATCGCTGCAGATAGTGTTTAACCCCTCTGACACCTCCCATTTCTTCACCTCCTCCTGCTCGTCCCGGACCGCCGTGGACCAGCGTAGGTAAGGGTGACCCGTGTCCTGTATTGTATTTGGCCATATCCCTGTTAAGAATGAGGATTCTCCCGTGATGAGATGCCGCTTCGACAGTGAAGTCCCTGGCGATATCTTTATCATGGGTAGCTATGGAACATACCAATGATCCTTTTCCTTTTTGTGCCAGTTCAACGGCTTCATCGAGGGTGGAGTAAGGCATGAGGGTGCTTACCGGTCCAAACGCTTCAACGTCATGAACTTTGGTATTCTTGAATGGATCATCCTCCCTTAGGAGAATTGGACTCAGGAATGCGCCTTTATTAAAATCGGCGTCAATGAGATCTATTGGATCCAGCTTGCCATACACTATTTCTGCTGTTTGGCTGATCTCCTCGACACGTTCAATTACTTCCTGCACCTGGTCTTTACTCGCCAGTGCTCCCATTCGGACTTCTTTTGATCTTGGATTACCAATAGCGACTCCCGAGAGTTGTTTTCCAAGAGCAATCTGCACATCCTCAATGTATTCGGCAGGTACTATTATACGTCTTATAGCCGTACATTTTTGCCCACATTTGACGGTCATTTCCTTACGAACTTCTTTGATGAAAAGCTTGAATTCCGCTGTACCTGGCGCAGCATCCATACCCAAAACGGAGCAGTTGAGACTATCCGCTTCCATGTTGAATGGAACGGCTTTGTCGATGATTGATGGATGGGCTTTTAGCATTTTTCCGGTGCTGGCAGAGCCGGTAAAAGTGACAACATCCTGGCTGTCAACGCCATCCAGCAGAGTTCTGGCTGAACCGCAAATAAGTTGCAGGGCTCCTTCCGGAAGGATGCCGGATGCAATGATTTCTTTGACTACCGCTTCCGTAAGATAGGAAGTAGATGTAGCCGGCTTGACGACAGCAGGAACTCCCGCCATCCAGTTGACAGCACATTTTTCAAGCATCCCCCATACCGGGAAATTATAGGCGTTGATGTGGACTGCTACACCTTTTTTGGGAACCATAATATGATGACCCATAAAATCTTCACCTCTGGACAGGTCAATAGCCTCACCATCAACATGGAATGGTTTATTTGGAAAAACCTTTCTTAAAGATGCATTGGCAAATAAATTGCCAATACCTCCTTCAATATCTATCCAGCTGTCGGCACGTGTAGCCCCTGTCAAGTAGCTGACTTCGTAGAATTGTTCCTTTTTCTTCATCAGGTACAAGGCCAGCTTTTTAAGCATTTGGCCTCTCTGCTGAAAAGTCATTTTTCGCAGTGGCGGGCTTCCCACCTTCCGGCCATATGCCAGGATCGCTTCAAAATCAAGACCTTCCGTTGTACTGGTTGCTACCAGTCCACCGTCAATAGAATTAAAAATACTCACTCCATCACCTTTGCCATCTACCCATTTCCCCTGGACGTAATTCTGAAGTTTCATACGATTTGTTTTGTTATAAGATTATCAAGCTTTTTCTAAAATAGCCGCATAGCCCTGACCAACCCCGACACACATGGTTACCAGTGCATATTTTTTATTTTGTTCATGCAACTCCATGGCTGCACTCATGGCAAGTCTTGCGCCTGTCATTCCCAATGGATGGCCTATAGCAATGGCTCCTCCATTAGGATTGATACGGGGATCATCATCGGCAAGACCCCATTCACGAATACAGGCCAGAGCCTGGGCTGCAAATGCTTCATTGAGCTCGATGATATCCATGTCTTCCATTGTCAAGTTCGCTTTGTTCAAAGCAATCATTGAGGCCCTGACCGGTCCTATACCCATTATCCGGGGCTCTACGCCAACAACAGCTGAACTTACTATACGGGCTAATGGTTTTAGGCTGTGTGAGTTGAGCGCATCTTCCGAAGCTATCAATACAGCAGCGGCTCCATCATTGAGGCCTGAGGCATTGCCAGCGGTAACGCTGCCGCCATCCTCGGCTTTTTTGAAGGCAGGCCTTAATTTGCCAAGTATTACTGGTGTCGTTGTGTCTTTAATAAATTCATCGCTATCAAAAACAAGATCATCTTGTTTGCGTCTTGGAATATTGATTGGAACTATTTCCTTTGATAGTCTGCCATTGTTTCTGGCTTCAGTTGCTTTCATTTGTGAACGGTAAGCAAACATATCCTGGTCTTGACGACTGATCATGTATTTTTCAACGAGGTTTTCTGCGGTTTGACCCATGCCATCGGTGCCATACATGCTGACCATTTTATTGTTGATAAATCTCCAGCCGAAGCTGCTGTCAAACATTTGGGCATCACGTCCAAAAGCTTTGCTTACTTTTGAGATCACCCATGGGCCACGTGTCATATGTTCCACACCGCCAGATATAAATAGATCTCCATCACCTGCTTTGATAGCCCTGTTGGCCTGGATGATCGCGGACAAACCTGAAGAGCACAGGCGATTCACTGTTTCGCCGGGAACTGTAAAAGGTAAGCCTGCCAACAAGAGCGCCATACGTGCCACATTGCGATTATCCTCACCGGCCTGGTTGGCACAACCCAATATAACATCATCATAGGCTTCCATTGGTATGGATTTGTTTTTCTCTACCAGCTTTTTGATGACATGAGCTGCCATGTCATCAGTTCGGACAGGAGATAGGGTTCCTGTAAAATTGCCTATGGCTGTACGTACGCCATCAACTATATATGCTTGTTTCATAGTATCTGCTTAAGAATAAAAACTGCTGTTATTGAGGGCCATTTTTCTAAGCAATGGGCTGCACCTGTATCGGTCTTCGTGGTACCAGTCGTACAAGGCATCTATTTTATCCACGCATGCGGAAATACCCAATTCATCAGCCCATTTGAACAAGCCCTTTGGATAGTTAACGCCTTGTGTCATGGCCAGTTCAATGTCTTCCATGCTGGCTATATTGTTATGCAGTGTATCGGCTGCTTCATTGATAAGCATGACAACTATGCGATCAGCTATCTCGCGACCAAGTTGCTCGTCTTTCAGGGCTTCTGCCGTTATAGAGCCTTTATCATAGGTATAATAGCCCCGCCCTGTTTTTCTGCCCCAGTAACCGGCTTCGGAAAGCCTTTTTTGTGTAAATGACGGTTTGTACCTGGGATCATAATAAAAACTTCTAAATACGGATTCGGTCACAGCATAGTTGACATCATTTCCTATGAAATCCATGAGTGTGAAAGGCCCCATCCTGAAACCAGCAATCTCGGTCATAGCCCAGTCTATGGTGGTAAAACTCGTCTCAGGGTCTGTTCCTGCCAGGCCTTCTTCAAAAATCCTCAGCGCCTCGCTGTAAAATGGTCTGGCGACTTTATTGACGATAAAGCCGGGAGTATCCTTAGCAACTACTGTTGTTTTACCCCAAGCCTTGATAGCACTTCTTGAATCTTCAAGAACTTTTTTATCGGTTTGAATGGCAGGAATAATTTCAACCAGCTTCATAAGCGCAGCCGGATTGAAAAAATGAATCCCGATGAAATTCTCAGGTATTTTATAGAAGGAAGCCAGCTGACTTATGGATAGGGAAGAGGTGTTGGATGCAACAATACAGCTATCTGTAAGCCTGGATGATAAATCATTAAAAAGAATTTCTTTGATGGACACATCTTCTATGATCGCTTCAATGACAAGCTCGCTATCCGATAAGTCTTCAAGTTTCTGGACATATTGAATGTTAGCCAGGATAGAATTTTTCTTTTCTTCTGAAATTCTTTCTTTTTCAACCAGTCTTTCCAGGACAGATCTGAGTTTTTTGTCACTATAAACCAGGGCTTGTTTCTGGGTGTCAAAAACTTTCACTTTGCATCCTGCTGTGGCTGCAACTTGAGCGATTCCGCTTCCCATTGTTCCGCTGCCTATTATTCCTATGTTCTTCATATTTGAGATTCGCTTATATCACGCTTTGATTAGATGTGATTCTATGTTCCTTTTATTTCAGGTTTTCTTTTTTCAATAAATGCTTTTACACATTCATGATAATCATTTGTATGACCTGCTCTGACCTGGTATTCTTTTTCAAGCTCCAGTTGTTGGTCAAGTGAATTATGCATGGAACTTTCAAATAACTTTTTGGTGTATTGGATTCCGAGAGGAGGCAATGAAGCCAGTTGGTTTGCCAATTCAAGATGTTTTTCTTCGAATTCAGACGCGTCAACACATTTATAAATCATGCCCATATTTTCTGCTTCCTCCGCACTAAGCTTATCCCCAAGCATGGCAAGGGCTTTGGCTTTGGCATACCCTATTAATCGGGGTAAAATATAGGTGCCGCCGGAATCGGGAATAAGTCCAATCTTACTGAAGGCTTGAATAAAACAGGCTTTATTGCTGGCCAGTACGATATCGCAAGCCAGGGCGATGTTTGCACCGGCTCCGGCTGCCACACCATTAACGGCTGCTATTACCGGTTTTTTGTGTTTCGTAATCCTTCGGATGATCGCATTATAGTGTTCTTCGACGATACGTTCAAAGCCTATATTTCTTTCAGGATCGCTGACCTCTTTAAGATCCTGGCCGGCGCAAAATGCCTTTCCATTTGCTGACAGTGAAATGACGCGAATTGTTGGGTCCGCATCGCAATCGTCCAGTGCACTTATAAGTTCAAGAGCCATTTCCCTGGTAAAGGCGTTATAGGCTTCGGGCCTGTTAAGTTTTATAAAGGCTATATGATTGGTTTTTTCGAGTTGAATGGTTTCAGACATAGCTTCAGCTTAAGCATTTAAAATAGTCAAAAGGTTCGAGGCAATCATCACATTTAAATAATGCTTTACAGGGCGTAGAGCCAAAATGGCTTACCAGGCTGGTGTTGCTTGATCCGCAGTTGGTACATTTAACTATTTTTTCACCGTCTAGAAGTGCACGTTTATCCATGCTTGATTCCAGAGGGGCAGCAATTCCATATTCCTCAAGCCTGCTCTTGCCTTCTTCACTAATCATATCGGTGGTCCAGGCGGGATGCAATTTAAGATTGACGTGTACATTGTATCCAAGACCTTCAAGGGCCGTTCGGATATCCTTGGCTATGGTATCCATGGCAGGACACCCTGTATATGTTGGAATGATATCAATATGGAGATCTTTGCCGTCGAGTTCGAGTCGTTTTACGATGCCCATATCTACGATGGTGAGCACAGGAATTTCCGGATCAGATACCTGCATCAGGGTATCCATGATTCTTTGATCGGGTATGTTGCTGCCCAAGTCTACCATTGCATATCGGGATAAGCTCTTTGCATATATTGAAGTTCAGCAAGGATGTAACCCAGTTTTTCAGAATGAAAACCATGCTTCCCCCTGGCGATACGCTCTGCTGATCCGGGTACATTCAGGCTTCCTTCCTCAATTACCTTATGAACGAAAGGGTAATAGCTGTTCTTAATCATGCTTAGGTCTGCACCGATCCCTGCTTCTTTCATTGCTCTTTCTGTTTCTGTCTCTTCAAACAGTTCATGAGAGTAAACATACAAGTCGTTCAAGGCTCCTTGAGTTCTGGCATGCGACTCTTCTGTTCCATCGCCAAGTCTTTTGAGCCATTCAGACGAAAATCTGAGATGGTACTTACTCTCTTTTAATGATTTGGTAGCGATAGCTGCTATCGTTTGATCTGAACTCTCGCTCAGCTGTTCCAAAAGCGATTTATGGAAGGCATCAAAGAGGAATTGCCTGACGATGACATAGGCGAAGTCTGTATTTTCCTGCTCGACCAGTATGCAATTGTAATACTCTCTTTCCGAGCGCAGGAATGCCACCTTGTCTTCATCCAGGCCATCACCCTTTACTTCAGCTGCATAATTGAAATAGGATCTCACCTGTCCAAAGAAATCGAGGGATATGTTTGTCAAAGCTATATCTGTCTCAAGGTTCGGTCCATGGCCACACAATTCAGACAGACGATGTCCCAGGATCATTGAATTATCTCCAAGTATCAGGAGATACTTATATAATAGTTCTTTGTCACTCATGATTACATATGTTTGACCTCGTCAGGTACATTATAAAAGGTAGGATGTCTGTATACTTTATCTGCTGCCGGTTCAAAAAGTTCTCCCATGGCCGATGGCTTGGAAGCCGTAATATTACTTGACTGCACAACCCATATGCTGACACCTTCCATGCGTCGTGTATAGACATCACGTGCATTTTCAATAGCCATGGTAGCATCTACCGCATGCAGAGATCCTACATGACGGTGTTCAAGGCCATTTTTGGATCGTATGAATATTTCCCATAGAGGCCATTCGTGTTTGTGATCTGTCATAATCTTATTTTTTTAAACCGCTTTCGCTTTAATTTTTGATTGTTTTTCGGCGTATGACATGGCTGCATCTCTGACCCATTCACCGTTTTCCCAGGCATCGATTCTGGCTTTCATACGTTCCTTGTTGCATGGGCCATTTCCTTTAACGACCTGCCAGAACTCATCCCAGTTTATTTCTCCAAAATCATACTGACGCCGTTCTTCATTCCACTTCAGATCCGGATCAGGCACAGTCAATCCCAGGTATTCTGCTTGTGGTACTGTCTGATCGACAAAAGCCTGTCTCAACTCGTCATTGGACTTTCTTTTGATCTTCCATTTCATCGACAGGGCTGAGTGGGAAGAATCCTCATCTCTTGGACCAAACATCATAAGTGATGGCCACCAGAATCTGTTAAGGGCATCCTGAGCCATATCTTTTTGTTCTTTGGTGCCCTGGGCCAATACCATCATGATTTCATAGCCTTGCCTTTGGTGAAAGCTTTCTTCCTTGCAGATACGCACCATGGCTCTGGCATAAGGGCCGAAAGAAGTCCTGGTGAGCATCACCTGATTGATAATGGCAGCTCCGTCTACCAGCCAACCTATAGCGCCTATATCAGCCCATGAAAGAGTTGGGTAGTTGAATATACTGGAGTATTTGGCTTTGCCTGTATGCAGTTGCTCAATAAGTTCATCCCTGCTTACTCCCAAAGTCTCAGCAGCACTGTATAGGTACAGTCCGTGACCTGCTTCGTCCTGGACTTTTGCCAAGAGGGCACACTTTCTTTTCAGACTTGGTGCACGGGTTATCCAGTTTCCTTCTGGCAACATGCCAACCACTTCCGAGTGGGCATGCTGGGAGATTTGCCTGATGTGAGTCTTTCTGTATTTTTCAGGCATCCAATCTTTGGGTTCTATTTTATCCCCTCGGTCAATTCTTTCCTGGAATGCATTTTCCAGATTAATTTCAGTTGACATAAATACTTTGATTTATATTTTAAATATCATAATCGACAACTACCTTATCGCTAACAGGTACTGACTGGCACGTCAGCACATAGCCAGCTTCAATTTCATCGTCTTCAAGGCCATAGTGTACTGGCATCTCAACTTTACCTTCGAGCACTTTGGCTTTGCAGGTGGCACATACTCCTCCCTTACAGGCAAATGGCAAATCAGCATTATTGTTCAAAGCCTCGTCAAGGATGTTGTTTGACCCCTGTTCCATGGTGAAATGGAAACTTTTACCCCCTTCATTAATAAGTATTTCTGCTGATCGGCCTTTGAATTCTTTTTCGAGTTGCTCATATTTATTCTGATAATCCCCTGATGTATTGAACAGCTCAAAATGAATTTTTGATTTGTCCACACCACGTTCTGAGAGATAGTCCCTGACCATAAGTATCATAGGCTCCGGCCCACAACTGAAAAAATGATCAATATCTTCCAGATTGCATATGCTCCCAAATATGGTATCGAGTTTAGCGGTGTCCATACGTCCATTTAGGAAGGACATATTTCTTTTTTGCTTGGTCAGAAAGTAGAATACTTCAAACCTGTCCATGAACTGATTCTTGAGTGATTCAAGTTCTTCTTTCAGAATTATTGACGCCACTGTTTTATTTACATAAAACAACTTGAAACTGCTATTGGGCTCGGCCAGAAGATGGGTTTTAATGATGGAAAAAATGGGTGTTATCCCGCTCCCGGCAGCGAAGGCAATGTACTGGCTTGTTGCTTCCGGATTCAGTTCTACAAAGAAGCGTCCATCCGGAGGCATCACGTCAATCATATCCCCGGCTTCAAGGGTTTCATTGGCATAGCTTGAGAATTTTCCGCCGGGTACTTTTTTAATGCCTACTTTCCATTCTTCGTCCAGAGGGCTCGAACATAAAGAATACGAGCGTCTCACTTTTTCACCTTTTATGGATGATTCAAGGGTAAGATATTGTCCTTGCCTGAATTTGAAAGTATCCCTCAGGCTTATCGGAACATCCAAACTGATGATTGAACAATCCTCTGTTGTTTTTACAATTTCCCTGACTTTTAGCGGGTGAATGCGGTTCGCAGACATTTACTAATAATTATTAGCTCAAAACTAATGATTATTAGTTTATTTTTCAAGTCATTTTTTTGGACTTATTAGGCCATGTAACAGAATTTTCTTTAGCTGCGCAGCTAATTCTATTTTTCCAAGATCAGGATTCTTGTTATGCCAGTTGTAGAGCCAGTGAAGACTTGACAATATTGAGAATAATGCGATATCAAGATTAGTGGATTCTGAGATTAGTTTCTTTTTCTGGCAGGATTCCAAAATAGCCATAAATGCCTCTTCGTAATTGTTTCTCTTTTCCAGGTACTGTGGTAAAATCTCAGGATCAAGATGTACCCATTCTCCGGTAATGAGGGCAATACTGTCCTTGTATTTGAATGTCAGGTTGACGTGCAGGTTTACCAATTCTTCCAATTGCGAATTCTCGTCCAGGCTTGAATTCCTGATGTCGTCCATGCCCGCCGTAAAGGCTAGGGCTATGTTCATCAGGAGTTCGGTCAGTATTTCCTGTTTTGACTTGATGTGATTGTACAGACTGGCAGCTTTGATGCCTAATGCATCAGCGATGTCCTGCATACTGGTAGCCCTGTAACCCTTTTTTCTGAAGAGTTTTGCGGCGGCATTTTTAATCTGTGTCCTTTTGTTGACTTCAGTCATACATCAAAAATCAGTACGCTAAAATACTCTGGATTTTTGATTTCAGTTTTTCAGCATTCGGTAGCGTCCTTGTTTCCAGGCTGCTGTGAATCGGTATTGAAGGCAGATTTTCTGATCCAATCAGGCCTACGGGCGCATCCAAATATTCAAAACAATGCTCCTGTATCAGGCTGGTAATGGACCTGGCAAAACCATTGCGCTCGGGCTCTTCTGTGACAACCAGGACTTTATTATGCAGGCGGGCTTGCTCATAAATGGCATCTTCGTCCAGAGGTATGAGGCTTCGAAGATCAAGTATGCTGATTTGTCCCGGAAAATCTTTGGCGGCATTAAGTCCCCAATGGACGCCCATGCCGTAAGCGATGATGCACAAACTTTCTCCAGAGTCAATTTTGCGGTCTTCAGCCTCTAGAACAATCCGTGATTTCCCGATAGGAATGATGTAATTACTATCCGGCTCTTTGACCCGCGCCGCAGATGTTCCCGGAACTTTAGACCAATACAAGCCTTTGTGTTCGAAGCAGACTACCGGATTTGGATCGTGGTAAGCTGCTTTCATTAGTCCTTTGAGATCAGCTCCATTGCTAGGGTATATGACTTTGATGCCGGTGATATTGGTAACGACAGATTCCACACTGCTTGAATGGTAAGGCCCCCCGCTGCCATAGGCACCGCATGGGACCCTTAGGATCATACTGACCGGCCACTTGCCATTGCTAAGATAATTTGAGCGGCTTACTTCTGTAAACAATTGGTTTAATCCGGGCCATATATAATCAGCAAACTGTACTTCTACAATGGGTTTGAGTCCTACCGCAGACATGCCGACTGTAGAACCAACAATAAAGGCTTCCTGGATGGGGGTATTAAATACTCGGTCGCGACCAAATTTCTGGGCAAGGGTAGCCGCCTCACGGAATACACCACCCAGTCGATGTCCTACATCCTGGCCGTAAAGCAGGCATTCCTTATGGTCCTGCATGAGTTCTTCGATGGCATGCAGGGCACAATCCACCATTACGGTTTCTTCAGCATCAGGATTTTGTCTATTACCTTTTTCCTCTGTTACAGAACTTGGAGCAAAAATGTGATCAAATATACTTTCCGGTTCGGGGTCGGGCATTGCAAGAGCTTCCTTGAACTCTTTGCTGACAGTGTCCATTATAGCTTCTTCTGTTTTTTTAATCTCATCTTCAGTCATTCCAAACCTGACAAGACTTTTGCGGATTTTTGGATAAGGATCCATAGCTCGGTCTTCTTCAAGATCATCCCTGTACCACTCCATGCGAACACCGGAAGTATGGTGATTCAGGAGAGGTACTTTGGCATGAATGAGATAGGGCCTCCTATATTTTCGTATGTATGCAATGGCCTTTTTGACAGAATTATAGGATTCGATAAAATCTGTACCATCAATACTCAGACATTTAATGCCTTTGAATCCCTTAATAAAATCACTGGCATCCTGTGCTCTTACTTCATCAGCAGATGCTGAAATATCCCATTCGTTATCCTGGATAAGATATAAGATGGGTAATTGTTTGAGAGCGGCCATTTGAAAGGCTTCTGAGACTTCTCCTTCTGTGATGCTGGCATCCCCCAATGAACAAAGTACCAGTGGTTTATTTGCACTGTCATCCAGTCCTTCTATTTCTTTGTATTGCATGCCCATGGCCGCTCCTGTAGCGGGTATTGCCTGCATGCCTGTAGCTGAGGATTGATGAGGAATTTTGACTTTGTCATCATCTCTTAGAGAAGGATGTGAATAGTAGGTTCGACCCCCGGAAAATGGATCGTCCTTTTTGGCCAGCAATTGCAACATGAGGTCTTTTGGTGTAAGTCCGAATGACAAGAGCAGTGTATCATCCCTGTAGTATGGAAAAGCAAAGTCAAAGGGCTTCAGCTGCATACCGACTGCCGCTTGGATGGCTTCATGGCCGCGTGATGTGGCATGCACATACTTTGAAACCAGTTTGAAATTATTCTCATAGAGCTCTGCCATGCTTTTGGCAGTGCACATCAATCGAAAACCCAGCTGGAGGGTTTTTATGTCAAAACTCTGTTTTTTGGATTTTGATGCCATGAAAAGGATTTTGCTCTACAAATCTACAAACAATCGCAAAAATATCTAAAATACTTATCTTTTATAGATAAAATAACTATTATATATCTTAAATTGGATTATAGTATTAATATAATACGTATTTTTAGAATAAAAAACTATGGATAATAAATTTGAACTTGACCATATTGATTTTGGAATCATTGAGGAGTTGAGAAAGGATGCCAAAACAACTGTAAAAACACTTTCAGAGAAGTTAGATTTATCAGCAACGCCTATTTATGAGCGGATAAAGAAACTTGAACGCTCTGGTGTTATTAAGAGCTACACCATTGTAGTTGATGAAGCTATGATCGGTAAAACCTTGCATGCTTTTGCACACATTTCTTTAAGGAATCACACCAAAACATTATTTAAGGAGCTTGAGAATAACTTGCTGGCCATACCCGAGATTATTGAATGTCATGCTGTTTCGGGGAGTACAGATTTCATTGTTAAAATACTAGTGGAAGATATGGACGCTTATAAGGACTTCATTATGGAAAAGCTTTTTGATGTACCAAATATTGGACGTGTCGAATCCTTTATATCTCTCAACATGACCATTAAATAATCGGGTCCTTAATCTCTGTAGAACTAAGCTTTTGGTAATTCAGCTATTTTATTTAAATTCAGAAAAAATCTGCTATGTACAAATACTTGTTTTTAATGCTATTCATGCTTGCTTTCGTTGCATGTCATAATAATCCAGGTGCTGGTTGTAAATGTAAAACTTATGAAGCATACCATGATAATACAGAACGCGATGATGCCTTTACCGGGGGTGTTAAATTGATTGATGTAGAGACTCCAAAAGGAACATTCAAAGTATGGACAAAGAGGGTAGGTAATAATGCGCGTAAAAAAGTCCTGTTGCTTCATGGTGGTCCTGGAATGACTCATGAATTATACGAGTGTTTTGACAGTTATTTTCCCGGAGAAGCCATTGAATATTATTATTATGATCAATTGGGTTCTCACTATAGTGATCAACCTGATGATTTAAGTCTGTGGGATTTACCTCGCTTTGTCGAGGAAGTAGAGCAGGTCAGGAAAGCACTGGGCCTGAATAAAGATAATTTTTACCTCTTCGGGCAGTCCTGGGGCGGAATATTGGCTATGGAGTATGCTCATAAATACCAGGAAAACTTAAAAGGTCTGGTTATCTCCAATATGATGAGTTCTATAAGTGATTATCAGATGTATAGCGATTCGGTACTTGCCCCTAGAATGGATCCTGAGGTACTTGCTGAAATCATGACATATGAAAATGCTGAGGATTATAGCAATCCAAGATATCTGGAGCTTATCGTTCAAAACTATTATACGGAGCATATTTTGCGTATGCCTGTAGAAGAATGGCCAGACCCGGTCAACAGAACATTGAACCATGTTAACCCAGACGTTTATGTCACCATGCAGGGTCCAAGCGAATTTGGTGTTAAAGGAGATGCCACGCTGAAAGACTGGGATTTTACGGATAAACTTAAAGATCTTTCAGTTTCATGCCTAGTCATAGGAGCAGAGTACGATACAATGGATCCTAAACATATGGAATGGATGGCAGGCGAGGTTCAGAATGGGCGTTATCTGCATTGTCCTAATGGAAGTCATTTAGCTCAGTTTGATGACCAGGAGATATTTTTCGAAGGTCTGATTTCTTTTATTGAGGATGTAGATACCGGAGAATTTTAATCTGCAAGGTTCCAGTTCCAGGCAAGGATAGACCAGCTTTCCTGGTCGGTCATTTGATAGCTATGAATAATTTCGAAGCCGCAGTTTAAATGAGCTTTTACAGACCGAGGATTACGGTCTGATACTTCTGTCAACATAAGCGGGTATGAGGATTTATAGCTTTGTTGTGCATAATTATAGAGTTTATAAAAAAGACCCTTCCCCCTGAAGTTCTTTTCTATGCATACCTGTCCTCCAATAAGATAATCCAGTTCTTGAAGATTATGATTCTTATAATACAGGGTGTCTATCATATCAAACATGGGCACAAGTATGTCAATGGTATTTCTAAATCGTTTTGTCATTGAAAGGGTATATCCTATAACACGGGAATTACTGTCTACAGCAATGATGCTAGGAATATCTTTATTCATTGCGGCAAGTATTTCCTTATTGTGATGTACTGTGACAAAACCTTGATCTTTCAATTCACCTGAACTTATATTTTTTTCAAGGTTTCTTGATTGTAGCTCAAGGATGCCTTCCAGCTCAGAATCTGTTTCAACAGGTTTTATTTGTGCCATAAAAAAAGGCCAGCCGTTTAGGCTGACCTTATAAATATAAGTGTATTGGATTTTATAGGCTTACTGTGGCTCTGAAACGGGTCGTGGAAACTTTTCCCACACATCATCTTCAGCTCTGTCAAGAGGAAGGTCTCCTAGCTTACCTGTTCTTCTCATATCAACCCATCTGTGACCAAGGCCGAATAAAGAATATCTTCTTTGATAAAGTACTTCATCAAGAAGCTCAGAATCGCTGGTTCCACCGCTGTAGTCTGAAACACCATTCATGGATCTGACTAGGTTGATGTTATCAACTGCGGCAGAATTATTGCTTCCGATATTTGCTTCAGCTTGTATCAGAATAAGTTCCGAATTGGTCATGTAAGGTACAGGATCATTTAATGATCTGAATACCCACACGTCATAATCACCTGATAGATCGTCAAGAGTAAGAGTGCCACTAGGGCGAAGTCTGACTTTTTCCAGTCTAGCATCTCCAACTTCTGCATCTGCAACATAACTCGGATGAGCAATAATTGCATCAGCTTGATCAGGAACCCTGAAAAGATTGTTGGCAAAATCACCTCCTGCAGCAGAGTAATATCTGGCCGGTCCTGCATTCATGTCTCCACCTGGATTAATGAATGAACTTTGCAAAGCACTCAGTGCTGTCGCCTTATCATTTTGGTATAAAGCAATCCGCGCCTTTAGTCCTCGATTAAAGCTTGACAAGCTTGAGGGACTTGCAAATCCATCCATAGCAGACGAAAGACTGAATGGAAAGTCAGACCCTGCATTGTTCAAATGTCCAAGGGCTTCGTCTAGAAGAGACTGTATTGCAGTTAATGCAGCATCATAATCGACAAATGCTCCAAGGTTATCTACATCAGATGTCTCTACCCGTATACCATTGGTATACTGAAGGTTGGCAGCGAGATGCAATTCATAGGCCTGAAAGGTTTTTGCAAAACCAAGATATCCGTTCAATTCTTCCTGCGTGATTGTAGTAGAGCTTTGTGCAGCTTCAATAAGTACATTAAGATTTTTGATACATCGGTATCTTCCGAAGTAAGGCCTAGTACCGTAGAAACCTGCATTATCAAGCGAAGAAGCTCCTTTTCCCAGCAACTCACCTGTATAACGCGGATCAGAACCTGTAAAGAAATAATATTCCCTTCCTAAAATAGAAACCACATCATAGTAGAACCCGATTTCTTGTCGTAAAAGATCTTCGCTTCCTGTCACAAGTGTTTGCAACTGACTCTTAGTTGCATCGAGTTGAGTTCCTTCGATACTTGGTCCGTTAGGATTTGGCAGCTCATCTATCTCACAGCTGAATACCACCATCAGCAGTGATAAGCAAAATATATATTTTAAATTTTTCATGATTGTCATTTTTAGATTTTTAGAAATTGGCTGTTAGGTGAAAGTCAAATCTTTTTGATGACGGGAATGGAGTAACCTCCACACCTGTTGATAATCCATTAGCACCAAAGTTAGATACTTCTGGATCATAACTGTTGTAATCAAAAATATTGATAAGGTTATTTCCTGAGAATCCTATCCTGATATTTTCTGCACCAGGAATAAGCTTGTTTGGAAGCTTGTAATACAAGCCGATTTCTCTTAATCGTATATAACTTGCATCTTCGATGTATGGTTCTGTGTCTGCGCCAAGAACTGACAGTCTGTAGGGTCCATCAGACAAGGCACCGCTTGGATCCAATGTGAAGTCATCGAAGTCGTGAGTCGTTTCATTCAAATCAAATAAAAGCGATGAAAGGTTTATGTTTTCTCCTCCTTGCTTCCAGTGCCATAGGAATGTAAGGTCAAAATTACCAAAAGACATGATGTTTGACCAGGACATCTGGAAATCCGGTTCAGCATTACCGAATACCTGAAGGGTCGGAGCACCATCACCGTTAAGAGTTACATCTGGATTTGGTCCAACACCGATAACTGTTGTAGGACTGTATCCTTCTTTAACCATAAACTGGCCCAGGAAGTCAGCAAAGCCACCTGTTGTGAATGCAGGAACATCCAAACGTGTTACTTCTGCCGTGTTTTTCCAGAACGACAGCCTTGCACCCCAGTTTAGTTTTTCATTATTAACCAGTTCCATATTCAAACCAATCTCTATACCCTTATTCTCAAGGGCTGCAGCATTGGTAACCTGGCGACCGAATCCAGAAGATGTAGGTACATCGGCGTTTAATAGAAGGTCATCTACCTTCTTAATATAATAGGTTACATCCATAGCAAACCTTCTGTCAAATTCAAGATCAAAACCCATTTCAAGTTCTTTTTGTCTTTCAGGTCCAACAGAAGAATTTCCCAAAAGTGTAGGCACTATAACACCTGCACGACCATCTACAATAGAGGACTCAAGAATGGTTGACTTAGCACCAAATTGTGCAAAGTTTCCTGATTCACCATAGGCAGCTCTAACTTTCAACTGCGTGATCTTGCTTTCAGAGTTGAAAAATTCAAAATTATGCAAGTTGATGGCTGCATTTGCTTTTGGATAAAAATAGAGTTGGTTTACATCACTGTTATTGGATGATTTGTCACCTCTAACTCCAATAGTTGCAATAAACTGATCATTATAGTTGAATTCTTCCTGTACAAAAAATCCCTTATCCTGCTGGATTCTTCTAGTTTGTGTAACATTTCTATTACCAGCTTGGTCCAGGTTGGTTTCGGCACCAATCAGATTGGATGCTTCACCCAGAATTGTGTTTCTATTGAAGTCTTCTTGCGTAACACCCGCAGATGTTGTGAATGCCATGCCATTGTCAGAATAATAATTATGTACAAGAAAAGCAGCAAGGTTTGTGTTCAGGTTTTTGGTGAAACCCTGAACAGAAACACCATTCAAGCCTGCTCCATTTCTTTGGAATTGCAGGGAGTTCGGGAAGATTGCCGTTGTATTCAAGTTGTAGAAATCTGCTCCACCTCGGAATTTAAAATCCAAACTTGATTTGCTGTTTGTATAAATATTCGCTGTCAATGTACCACCACCGATAAACCTGTTAATGCTTTCATTGTTGGTTATCAGCGCTGCCGTTTCCAAAAAATTGGATGGGGCATAAGGATTAGAAGGATACACTCCTGTTACAGGATCTGGCAGAAGATCAGCAAATGCTGGTGTAGAGGTGAATGCGATACCCATGGTTGTTCCAGAGTTATCGTTATTGAAAAATCCCCTGTCTGCTGATGAATTGATGTAGTTTGTTGAAACAGCGATATCGAACACATCAGAAATTTTGTGGTCGATGTTCAATCTGGCTGATATTTTCTCATAGCCTGTATTGTTTACAATACCTTCATCATTTTTATATGATCCTCCGAAGTAGAACTTTGTATCAGCATTTCCACCAGAAACACTGAATCGTGTATTAAAAAGCATTGCATCATTGCCGTAAAGTTCATCTTCATAATTGGTGATTCCATTATTTCTGAAATCGTCAATATTACCAGCAAAACCACTATTAAGAACTCTTTCTTCTGTCCATTCTCTGATGCCCAATTTTCTTAATTGAGAGGCAAAGCCCACAGATTGTCCCACACTGAATCGTGTTTCACCTGCTTTACCACGTTTGGTAGTGATGATCACAACGCCTCCTGAGGCTCTGGATCCGTATATAGCTGCCGCAGAAGCTCCTTTAAGAATTTCTACAGACTCAATATCATTTGGATCCAAATCCGAAAACCTGTTGGATGGATTATCCTGGTTGGATGTGCTACCTCCACTGGCAGCAGCTGAAACGATATTCAATCCCGCAGGAATCGATGAGTTATCCATGAAAACACCATCTATAATTATAAGTGGTTGTGAAGAACCACTAATGGATGTAGTACCACGCAAGCGAAACGAAAGACCACCGCCCGGTGCACCAGAATTGGCTCTGATTTCAGCGCCTTTGAATTTTCCATATAGCGCTGTCTCTGTTGTTGTGGGAATTGCGATACCCGTCAACTCGCGGGCATCAATCTTAGCGACTGAATTAGCCAGGTTTTTACGCTTGACAGTTGTTGCGAGACCAGTGATCACCACTTCGTCAAGTTGGTTAATGTCTTCTTCCATTACAATATTAATGGGAGAAGTCAAATCCGTGATGGCTACTGTCCTGTAGCCCAGATAGTATGCCTCCAGAACAGATTCTGTTGAAGGCACTGAAAGTGAGAAGTTCCCATCATAATCAGTGATAGCTCCAATGGTTGTTCCTTTTACAATAACGGATACTCCAATGAGAGGCTGGCCCTCTGTATCCATGACCTTGCCATTAAGGTCAACCTGACTGAAAGCCAGGCTTCCAAAACAGCAAAAAATCAGTAGTAACAGGTAGTTTAAATTTTTCATAGTCTGATTTTTGTTAACAAATAATTAACCTAATATAAGACATTAAATCTGAAAACAGTGCTGTTGCAGATCTTCTAAGAAGTTTTCTCTTTATCCAGAATTTGACACTTGAGCGCAGCTTCTTAAAGGTTTATACTCCATTTGTGAATTATGGGGCAAGACGTGCTATTTGCCAATTGCCATTCTCGTCGATCTTATATTCAAAACGGTCATGGTAGCGGTTGGCTCGACCTTGCCAGAATTCCAGCTTTTCAGGTCTTAACAGATAACCTCCCCAGTGCTCGGGCAATGGAATGGGGTCAATATCTTTGAACCGTTCTTCAGTTTCCATCCTCCTTCTCTCCAATTCTTCGCGCGTCATGGATCTGCTTTGGGGTGATGCCCAGGCACTGAGTTGACTGCCACGTGGCCTTGACTGAAAATATTGTTCTGAATAAGAGCGATCCAGTTTTTCGACTTTCCCCTTAATCCGTACCTGGCGCTGCAGCTTATCCCACCAGAATACAAGAGAGGCATTAGGGTTTTCAGCCATTTCCCTGGCTTTGTTGCTTTCGTAATTGGTGTAAAAAGCAAAGCCTTTGGCGGCAAAGCCTTTTAATAATACTATCCTCACACTGGGTTTTGAATCAGTGGAAACAGTGGCCAGGGCCATGGCATTGGGTTCTACTACACCAGCCTGATCAGCATCAGAAAACCATTGAGCAAACTGATCTATAGGGTCCGCCTTCAGATTTTCCCTGTTTAAAAAATCTTGCTCGTATGATAGTCGCTTGTTTCCAAGATTATCCATATTTTATCGAATTAGGATTTATTAATCTTCACTTTAGCAAAGTTGGCTCTTTTCCCTTCTGCAAGGAATTTTTTAATGCTATATTTTGCATTATAGGCCAACCAGTACATGACTGGTACCACAATAAGTGTCAAAAAAGTGGCGAAGACAATTCCATAAATAATGGTCCAGGCCATAGGTCCCCACAGGGCTGTATTATCTCCTCCTAAAAAGAACTGAGGGTCAAGCTCAGTTACAAAAGAAAAGAAATTAAAATTGAAACCTATAGCGAGAGGAATCAGACCCAGAACTGTCGTTATAGCTGTCAGCAGTACCGGTCTCAACCTCGTAGCTCCAGCTTCAATGACAGAGGCCTTTACATCATCTTTTTCCATCTCAAACATGCTGTCCAGTTTTTTCTCAAGCCGTTTCCTCTTAACCAAGAGGTTGATGTAGTCCACGAGAACAATAGCGTTGTTCACCACAATTCCTGCAAGGGAAATTACACCCACCCCCGAGAAAACAATACTGAATTCAGTACCCGTAACTACGTAGCCCAGGAATACACCAATAAGGCTGAAGAATACCGAAATAATTATTATGAAAGGCGATATAAGTGAATTAAACTGGGTAACCAGTATGATAAAGATCAAGAATACCGCTGCTGAAAATGCTGTACTCAAAAAGGCCATGTCCTCGGCTTGCTGCTGCTGCTCGCCGGTAAAGGCATAGGCGTATTCGTCCGGAACTTTAAAATCTCTCATGAGTGAGCGTAATTCATCATTGATCTCATTGGCATTATAGCCGTCCAGTACATTCGAACTGATGGTCACAACCCTTCGTGAATCCAATCGACGAATGGCATTGTAGGTTGAGGAGTATTCAAAATCCGCTACGGAAGATATAGGCACCTGGATTATTTGTCCGTTGCTCTGGTTTCTGAAGGTGATCAATTGGTTTATGATATCAGAAATATTATTCCTGTAATCTTCACTTAACCTTACCATAATAGGGTATTCGTCTTCTCCTACTTTAAACTTGGAAGCTTCAGATCCGAATATGGAGGTTCTGATGGCACTGGCAATCTGACCAGTGCTCACGCCATATCTTCTTGCTGCTTCTCGATCTATATTAATAAGCATTTCCGGTTTTCCCAATTCTACGTCCAACTTCAGTTCTTCAATACCGGGTACATCTTTTTCATCAATGTACTTTTTGATGCGATCACTGAGAACAAGCAAGGTGTCAATGTCATCTCCTCTGATTTCCAAATTAATCGGTTTGCCGGCAGGAGGACCCTGGGCATTCTGATCAACAACGACTTCTACTCCTGGGCTTCCTTTAATCTCAGAACGGATCAATTCCATAATTTCCCGTGTGGATATACCATTCCGGAATTTATACTCGACAAATTGAACGGTCATACGCGCTTTATTAGGTGTTACGCCTGGTTCAGGTGGAGTATTGGGGTCACTGGTGTCCTCTCCAATTTGTGTCAGCACGGCTTCAATGATTTCTGAATAGGGCTCTATAACCTTGGAGACTTTTCGTTCAAGCTCAATCATGGTCTTGTTAGTGGCTTCAATGTCACTTCCTATGGGCAAATCCACGAATATGTTTATGTATAGAGGATCTGCAGAAGCGAAGAAGTTCATTTTTGGAGGGAAGTTGAAAAACAATGCGATAGCTCCAAAAAGCATCAGGATCGTCATTAATAAAGTCAAGGCTGCATTTTTACCTTTCAGGCAAAAGCGAACAAAACTATAGTACGCGTTTTCGAGTAAGGGTAGAACTTTGTTTTGAAAGCCAATAGAGCCTGGGGTTAAGATGTAATGATTGATCAGATTAATGATGGCTGCAATGCCTAGTATGTTCCTGAGTTCTGCAGCTCCTGACATATGGCATAAAGCAGAAATCAAAATTATAATGAGAGAACCGATCATGACATTCCTGTTCTTTGTCTTTTGCATCCTTTGGTTCTTCTCAGATTCAAGAACCTTCATAAACCGGCTCGTGAATACCGGATTAATAACAAGGGCTACAAAGAGGGATGAAGACAGGACGATAATAAGTGTTATCGGCATGTATTGCATAAATACACCCATAACCCCTGGCCAAAATAACAATGGTAAAAAGGCCGCCAGGGTAGTGAAGGTAGAAGCAATGATTGGCCAGGCAACTTCACCTACACCATATTTTGCTGCAGAATGTCCATCATAGCCGTTTTGCATATACCTGTATATGTTTTCCACTACAACAATACCGTTATCTACTAATAAGCCAAGGGCTAGAATCAGTGAAAAGAGAACAACAATGTTCATGGTGACCCCGAAAATATTCAAGACCAGTATCCCCATCAGCATGGATAGAGGGATGGCTATCCCGACGAAAAGCGCATTTCTCAAGCCCAGAAAGAAAAGCAGGACCAGGATAACAAGTATGACGCCTGAGATAATGCTGTTCTCCAGGTTGTTAACTTCGTTTCTTGTATAAACGGAAAGATCATTAAAGAGGCTGACGTTAAGATCGCTTGGAAGCACGTCTTCAGCCTTCTTAATAACTTCTTTTATCTTATCAGATGTTGATAACAGGTTCTCACCACTTCTTTTTATGATATCAAGAGATATTACAGGAAGGACACCCGATCTTGAATAGGAGGTTCTTTCTTCAAAACCGTATTTTACATCGGCAATGTCTTTTAGGTAGACAGGCTTTTGGAACTCTGATTTAACGATCAGATTTCTGATTTCGTCCACAGTTTCAAATTGACCGACAACCCTGACAGCACGACGTTTGTCATCATTGATCATCTCGCCGCCCGACATGGTAATGTTCTCCCTGGCGATTGCATTTTCTATATCCATGAAGCTGACTTCAAGGGATTGCATCTTTAGAAGGTCTACATTTATTTTGACCTCTCTGTCGAGGGCGCCTTTCATTTCAGCTTCTGATACTTCAGAGATGTCTTCCAGCTTTTCCTGCAGGTACTCAGCGTATCCCCTCAGGTCATCCATGCTGTAATCTCCTGATATGTTTACAGTGACTATCGGAATCTCTGAGAAATTTATTTCTTCAATGATAGGATCCTGGTCAAGATCTGTAGGCAGCTCTTTCTTTGCTTTATCCACAGCATCTTTTGTTTTTTGTACGGCCAGGTTGATATCAATATCGCTGTCAAATTCAGCTATGATGATTGAAAAATCCTGTACGCATGTTGCCTGAACTTCTTTTACACCGGAAATGGCATTTATTTCCTGCTCAAGGGGGCGGCTCACCAGGTTTTCTATCTCCTCTGCAGAGTTACCAAAATAGGGCGTATTTATATATACCGTAGGAAGTGATGCATCAGGATATTGCTCCTTTGGCATGTGCTTGTAGCTCTGCAGTCCAAAGATCAGGATCATCACTGCGATCAGGAAAACACTTGTTCCGTTATCTACAGCTACTGAACTGAGCTTAAACTCCCTTAATTCTTCTAGTACTTTTTTCATGGAATATGTTCTTTTAACTGTTTATTCGAACAAGTTCTCCTTGCGAAATTCCTTTTGATCCTTTTGTTATTAGTCTGTCTCCATTCCTTACTCCGGAAGCTATGATTACTTCATTAACATTGGATTCACCCAATTCGACATAAGACTTTTTAGCCGTGAATCGACCGGACTCTTCATTGACGATATACACGAATTTATTGCCATTGACTTCTTCATGGATAGCATCCAATGGTACGCTGATGATATCTTCAGCCTGGAAGTCTTTAAATCGAATAACTGCCAAAAGATTTGGTTTCAGTTGACCACTTCTTGAAGAAGTTTTTATCTGTATTTCGAAAGTTCTGTTGTTGAGGTCTATTGTTCTGCCAAGCTGTGTGACGGTCTCATCGATACTCAGGTTGAGAGCAGGAAATCTGACCGTAACGCTATCGCCTTTTTCGATGGCCGAAAGAAAGTTTTCCTGGATATCAGCGGTTACTTTAATTTCTGCCGTGTTCAGAATTTGAATAATCGGCATGCCCGGTGAAGCGGTTTCACCTTCCTGCAGGAATTCCCTGTCCACATAGCCACCAATAGGGGCGTATATATTTTTCTTGCTTATTTGTGATTCAAGCGTTTCAAGAGATTTTTCCAATCCTTCCATCCTGGTCTTGGCTTCCAGATATTGGATTTCTGACCCTATATTCTGATCCCATAACCTTTTTTGTCTTTCATAGACTGTATTGGCCAGTTCAAGTTGTGTTTCAATCTCTGCTATCTGCTTTTCTACTGTCTCAAGGTCAGTTGTTGCCAGCAGCTGTCCTTTTCTGACATAATCCCCTTCTTCAACCAAAAGACTTGTGATGCGACCACCTATTTCAGAACTCACGTTTACGAAGTCATCTGCTTCTACGCGACCCTGTATCTCAACGAATCTTGTAAAATCTTTAGGATTGATTTCGAGTACTTCTACCGGTGTAGCTGGTTTTTTCCTTACCGGCTCTAAGTCTTTAATTTCTTTAGATAACAAGTTGATTTCCTGTTCCAAAGCTTGCAGCTCTGCTTTTTTCTCTGAAAGCAATGCCTTTTTGGATTCCAGATCATCCCCTCCATTCGTGCTGCAAGAGGCAAATCCAATCAATAGTGCTAATGCAAGTATATTTTTCATTTATATATAATTTGAATATTAGATGTTTCCGAGAGCTATGTCTAAATCGGTTTTGGAGATCAGCAGATCATACAAAGCATTTATGTAATTGCCCTGGGCTTCAAAAAGCAGTTGTTCTGCCTGTATTAATTCGATGCTTGAACCAATGCCTTCACTGAATTTTATCGAAGTCTTGTTATAAATATCTTCGACTATATCCAAAGATTTTTCCCTGTTTTCCAGTGTCTTACTGGCGTTCATGTATTGCAGTCTGGCGTTCTGTACCTGCATATTCATGGCGCGCTCAAACTCTGATTTCTGAAGTTCAACCCTTTCAAGGTCCACCTGAGCTTGTTGTATCTGACCTTTTTTACGGGCTCCATCATATATCGGTATGTTTATACCAAGACTTACCGATGATTGTGGTATGAAGCCCAATTCATTGCTGTCAAACAAGTCATCCCTTTGGAGCAATTGGTTATAATTGGCTTTTGCCTTAAGATTTGGAAGGTAGCCACGGCGCAACCTTTGAATGTTGAGTTCATTAAGTTCTATGCTTGAATTGAGATAATCGTACATCGCGCGTTCATTGTAGTCAACAGGAGAGCTTAGATCGATATCGGTGATTTTAAATTGATCCACCATTATCGTCAGGTCCTCACTCAAGGACAATTCTTGATATAGTGGATAATTCATCTGAAACTTCAAGAGATTGTAGCTGATATCGATAAACTGATCCAGTTTTTCATATTCCGTTTTTACATTTTCGAAACTCAGTTCGATGCGTGAGACATCAAGTTTTTCAACCAAACCGGCATCATAGTAGGCTTGAGTTTCTTTTAGGACTTTTTCTATATTCCCCAGATTGTTGGCCAGTGTCTTTTTGTTCTCTTCTGAAATGAGGATATTCATGTACGCTTTCGTCACGTTTGCCCGCAGCTCTTCTTTTGTTATATGAACAGCTTTTCGTGTCAAGCCTTTGTACATTCTTGCCGCCTTCAATCCGGATAAATAAGACCCATCAAAAAGAAGCCAGGATGCCTCAAGTCCCGTGTTGACATTATTTCTTCTAAACAGTGCGAATTCGAAAACTTCAGGTGAGCCTGTATAGGGTTCAACGCCTGGAACTTGTTCTGCAAGCAACACCTGGTAAACCGATGGAGTAATAAAATCTTCTACCGGATTAACAGGTCTCTTGATATAGTACTGGTAATTGATTTTACCATCTAACTGAGGTAAGCCGATAGCTTTGAACTCTGTGATTTGCGCATCAGCGTCCCTGATGTCCAAATTGTCCATTTGTAATTCAGGGCTGTTTTGCAAGGCGTAGTCGATAGCCTGCTGTAGGGTAAATGACTCCTGTGCTGAAACACTGATGCTCAGGAGAATAAATAAAACTACTAGTCTCATGCCAGATTTTCTTTGTTCAAATAATTATTGATTGCTTTTCTTCCTTCGTTGTTCATGATGCCATTCAGGTGGTATGTCATCATGTGCTTGTAGAGGTAGGCTTTGTCGTATTTGCCATAAGCTATTATCTCTTCTTCTGCCAAAAGCTTGGCGAGGCCTACATAAATGCGAGCCTGAAGTATCACATCAATATCATCCCTGTAATAGCCTTCCTCAATGCCTCGTTTCAGGTTGTTTGCGATGGTCTTCTCAATTTGCTGGAGATGGTCGTTCTGAATGATGGCCCATGCCCGTGGGTGATATTTTTTTAAATCATAGCTGAGGGTAGGTTTCATTTTTCTTAAAGCCTGCAATACAAAAGCTGCTATACCTGTTATTTCCTGCAGAGCATTTTCTGCTTTTCCGGTTATTTCACCAATAGCTTTTTTTTCTTCTTTAATGAAGAGCTTGATGGCTTCAACGACAAGTTCGGATTTATTAGAAAGCTCAGCATAAAGTGTTTTTTTTGATATCCCCAGATGACGTGCAATATCATCCATGCTCACACTCTTCACGCCGTATTTCATGAAGAGCTCTTTAGCCGATTGAATAATATTTGATTTAATCATGAAGCAAAATTACACCCAATAAACTTAGAAAACTATTTGTTTGTTCAAAGTTTCCTAAGTTTTTATATTAAATAATTGTAAACGTGGACTAATGGTCAGACCAGCACTATCAATTGAGTTGAGCTGTCTGAAAGACTATGTTTAGTTTACTGGGATATGCGAGAAATATTATTGAGGGCATGCGCGGATCAGGCTAATAAATCCTTTAATCTGTGTATTTTGCGGTATGCAGATTTTAGGACAAATGTCGGGCAGTTCACTGGATGGCTTTGATATCGCCTGTGTTGATTTCAAAGAATCAAATGGGGGTATTTCTTGGTCACTCTTACAGGCCGAGACTTATTCTTACAGCTCAGCAACCAAAGCATTACTCAGCTCTGTCAGGGAACAAACAGCGGATCAGATTGCCAGGACGGAATTTCAGTACAGTGTGGAATTGGCTGATGCACTCATTGATTTTAAAACCAGGCATAACTGCCTTGCTTCAACAGTGTCTGTTCATGGTCATACGGTCCTGCATTACCCGTCTATGCAGAAATCATGGCAATTGCTTAATCCAGGATTATTGGTGTCCAGGACATCATTGAATCTTATCCATGATTTCAGAAGTCAGGATATGGCTATGGGTGGTCAGGGAACTCCTATGGCTGTCATAGCTGACAGAGACCTCTTTCCTGGATATGACTATTACCTTAACCTTGGTGGAATTGCAAATATCAGCGGCAAGGACAACAGTCACTGGTACGCTTATGATCTCGCTCCCTTTAACCAGGTCCACAATTATTTTGCATTAAAAACAGGATTGGACTATGACAAAGATGGCAAGCTGGCCAAACAAGGAGGCTGGGATAGTGAGCTTTTAAAGCTATTGAGATCCAATGCGTACCTTGCGAAGCAGGTGCCAAAATCACTTGATAATGCTGAGGTTTTTCAACATTGGATAAAGCCACTTGAAGAAACAAAAAAGCCTATTCCGGACATCCTCTTTAATTTCAACCTGTTTATGGCAGAAATGCTGGCAGAAATATTAAGTATAAGAAAGGGACGGATTCTGATCACCGGGGGAGGGGCAAAAAACTGTTTCTTCATTGAGTTGTTACATAGCAGAGTTAAAAACTGGACCGAGCTCTGCATACCTGAAGAAGACCTTATTGATTATAAAGAAGCGATATTGATGGCCTACATGGGATATTTGAGAATACATAGGATGAGCAACTTTATTTCTGACGCCAGCGGCGCTTCCACAGATGTGTGTGCCGGCGGACTATATTTATCAAAAAAGGATTTGCGCCCTTGAAAAGAATATTTGTAACGGGTGCGGACAAAGCCTTGGGTAAAACAATAATTACAAAATCACTTGCAAAAGGATTTGAAGTTCATGTTTTTGAAAGCGAGCACGTAATTAGCTCACTTGATGATAACATAAGACACTTGCCTGTCAGACATAATATAGCTCACAATGATATGTTTGAGCTCAGGCTATTATGGCAAAAACTTGATATTGTTGTGCATTCTGACATTTACAGGCATTTTGACAGTTATGACGCCAGGGATGTGTATGACCATAATGTGGGTATGACTGAGTTCTATGTTAATCTTGCCCTTGAGTCAGGCATACAAAACTTTGTATTTGTAAGTTCCGCTTTTGTTTTCCAGCAAGCCAAGGATTTGAATACTCTGATTGATGAGAATACAGAGCTTATTCGATTGTCAGGTAAAGGTCTCGGGAATTCTATCTTGAGGGCAGAACTAGAAGTTTGGAGAGCATCAGCGGAAGGTCTTCCGGTCCGGGTTTTGAATCCCAGTATTTTGATCGGAGATGAATGTGGAAGTAATGACTTGATTGCATTTCTGAAAAAGCATTCAGGCTTTTCATTTCCGGGAAGCAATGGATTTGTTGAATTGGATTCTGTTGCAAGATCCGTTATAGAATCTCTACATAAAGGCCATAAATCCGGGCGACAAATTATTAATACCAAGAATCAGCCTTATAACCAATTGACAGAGTTAAAATCTTCATCATTGATATTGAAACGCAATAACCGTATTGCACCTGCTCTGTACAAATATGCCAAATGGCTGATTTATAAGATCAGTAATCGTCGCCATGCTCTTTCATATCCAAGTTTCAGATTGCTTTATGAAAATATGAGTTATAAATAGCCGATCTGGGAGCCTGAATCAATTGTAAACAGTAATTTTAATCCGGAATCGAATTTTCGATTCATTATCTCGATTTTATCAATCAATAAATTAAAAGATTTCAATTATATGTCATTCAAATACCCATTTTCCATACTCCTCCTCCTATGTATGACGTCTTGTGCATCAAATAAGAAAAATACGAATGATACTGCTGGGGATGTGCCAGCCGCATTCCAGGGAAAACTGCTTGTTACTCTTATGCCGGATACAGAGACCCGTGATTTGGAGGAAGACTTTTCGAAGTATGAACTGAAACATCTGAGTATAGCAAGCAGATCACAGAATCAGCATTTATTCCAATACAATCCTTCCAAAATATCGGGGGAGGATTTGATGAAAAAACTTAATCGATCCAAGAAAGTGTATAATGCTGAATCACTTGTTACCAAAATGACAAAAGCCACCCTCATGGGCAGTAATCAGAATAAACAATTAGATATAAAATAATTCAGACGAACTTATGGCATCAGTAAAATTTGTGCTTTTAATTCTTTGTCTAGTATCATGCACACTTCAAGGCATGGCCCAAAGCTCTAAGGCAGTGCCAATCCAGGTGGAAAAATCGTATGTTTTTAAATTGGGTACCACCCCGGAGCTTAGAACTTTGACTGAGCAAAGAGTTCGATTGACAGATAAACGAAAGTACTATAAAAGCCTTATCCGTCCGCCGAGAAATTTCATAGGCAGATATGCCAGTCGCGATATCAATCAACGGCTTCAAAAGAACGGACCTGACAGACTCCGGCAAGAGGATTTCCTCAAAAATCTTGATGTCATTGTGGAACCAAAAATAAATATCGAGGGTATCAGTTCAGGCTTTTCACCTAATGACCCGACAGGCGATGCGGGCAGGGATTTTTATATGATGGCAGTAAACGCTACAGAGTTGGCTGTATTTGAAAAAGTTACAGGGGATCTTGTTGATCAGTTTTCGGCCAACATGCTTTGGAATGAACTGGGCTTTAACTCGGGCGGAGACCCTATTATTCTATATGACCAGACCGAAGAGCGGTGGCTTATAACTGAATTTCCTTCTGGATTTGGTGCCAATGCTAACCAATTGCTGGTGGCTATTTCTACAGGATCAGACCCTTTGGGATCTTACGATGTATATAATTTTTCCACACCTAATTTTCCGGATTATCCCAAATATGCTGTCTGGTCTAATTGTTATTCTATTACCACCAACGAGCAGGGTGGTGGCGTCATTCATGGCTATTATATCAATAGAGATCAGTTGTTGGCAGGTATGGATACCGTGGATATGCAAAGGGTTTCATTGCCGGGTAACCTGGCTACGGAAGCAGGTTTTTTTGTTGGTACTCCTGTGGACTGGTCAGGCACTACGCCACCTCCGGTAGACAGGGGACCCATAGTTCTTGCCTTGAATGATTCCAGCTGGAATCTTGATCAAAAAGAGGATCAGATAGAAATTTTTTCACTTGAACTGGACTGGGATAATGCTGATAATACAAGTTGGAGCAGGCTAAGTATTGAAGTAAGCCCATACGACAGTTATCCATGTGCCGATGCTGGATTTTTCTTTTCTTGTATTCCACAACCCGGCGGCACAGGACTGGATGGAATTCCTGAAACGATTATGAACCAGGCTCATTACCGGAATTTCGGAACCCACGAGTCTATGGTTTTTAACTTCATTACAGATGTTACGGATGGTGAAAACCTATCGGGTATCCGTTGGATGGAGTTAAGAAGATCCAATGGCGCCGATTGGAGTATATACCAGGAAGGCACTTTTGCTCCCAATGATGGATTGCACCGTTTTATGGGCGCAATGGCCATGGATGGATCAGGCAACATTGGTTTGGCCTATAATGTATCAGGCCCCACTGAATTTGCCGGACTGCGATTTACTGGACGCAGAGCAGGTGATCCTTTGGGCATCATGACAGTCAATGAATATGTTATTGTTGATGGTATGTCGACCATTAACAGCAGCTCTCGTTTTGGAGATTATGCGCATATGACGGTTGATCCATATGATGACAGGAGTTTTTGGTTTGCAGGTGAGTATGCTGGAGCTTTTGGGACAAATACACGTGTGGTCTCATTTGAACTGACCAGGGATTCAATTGATATTGGACCGGCAGCTTTGAAGAACGCCGCTATCGCAACGCGACTTGGTTCTGCCGAGCGCATTGAGGTTGATATGCGTAATTTTGGAATTCAGGCTGTTGATAGTTTTGAATTGGGATTTTTATTAAATGATACACTCAGCTTTCAAGAAAGTATAAGCCAGGAGTTGCCTTCGGATAGTATATACACGCACAGTTTTGCGCAGACCGTTGATCTTTCAAGTTTGGGTACATACAATTTCACCATTTTTACACGTATGGTTGGTGATTCATCCATTTTCAATGATACCATCCGAACAAGCATTCAGCATATCGCGGCCCTCGATGCAGAATTATTAATGTTTACTGAGTCCTCAGTCGTTTGTGGCTCTGAAACCATTTTGTCCTACAGGCTCAGAAATGCGGGTTTTGACACAATCAGTAGCGTTACTATACTGCCGGTTTTGAATGGAGACAGCCTAGCGCCTGTAACATACTCGGATACCATCCCTTCAAGAGAGTCTTCAGTATTGGACTTGTCTTTGAGCGAATTATTGGACGGCCTGAACAGCCTTATGCTTTATGTACAGTCCGTCAATGAAGCTGATGACCTCATAGTTGAAAATGATACTCTCAGCCTTGACTTAAAGGCAATAAGGGATGGCTTCCAGGCTGATCTCGAAATCCTATTTGATGATTACCCTGAGGAGAGCTCCTGGCTTCTGGTTTTGGAAGATGGGACTGAAGTGGCTTCAGGTGGTCCGTATGATTCTAATCTGGCGCAACAGAGCATAACAGAAAATATTTGCCTGGATCCTGATTTGTGTTACCAGATGATATTCAGGGACTCTTATGGTGACGGCATCTCATTTGCAGGCGTTGAAGGCAATTATCAAATTTTTGATGATAGTGGCATCCTTCTTACTTCTCTCATTGATCCAGATTTTGGTGATGAAGAAGTTAACAGCTTTTGTGCAAAGTTTGAATGCAGCCTTGAATTAACAGCATCTACTGCTCCCACGAGTGGAGCAGGTGTTTCTGATGGCGTTATCATGGTGGAAGTATTGAATGGTCTAGGGCCCTTTAATTTTAGTCTGGATGATGGGCAAACGGTACAGGGAAGTCCGGTTTTTACAGGTCTGATGTCCGGTAGATATACCGTTTTGGTGGAAGGGGCCAATGCTTGTACAGATACCCTTGAACTCGAGGTGCTGGCATGTAGTCTGACTGCCGATTATGATATAAGTCCTGAGTCTGATATAGGCAGTAATGATGGTGTTATTGAAGTTTTGGTTATGGGTGCTAAAGGAGGTATTCAATACAGTATCGATGGAGGACAGAATTTCAGCTCATCACCAGTCTTCACAGACCTTTCCGTAGGGGATTACCTGTTGGTAGTACGGGATTCTCTAGGTTGCCGTTATGAAGAAACCGTTCGCGTTGCCAATACAACCAGCACTTCAGACACATATTCAGCGCCGAAGCTCAGGATTTTTCCAAATCCTACCGATGGGGTTTTCAGGTTGGAATTGAGTCTCAGCGGTGAAGAGATCAGACCGGTTGGGCTGCGTCTTTACGACCAGTACGGAAGATATATTCAGTCAAGTTCGCTCACAATATATGGTGACAGGCATAAGGGTATAATGTCACTTGTAAACTATCCGATGGGATCGTATTACCTGATGATTGATCATCCCAATGCTAAAGGCAAACTTTGGCAGATTATTCGACAGTGATTATTTCCCTTAGTAACGTGCCGCTTCTGATGGCAGCGCATCCAATATAAACTGTCTCAGGTCCTCATTAGCAGATTCTAAATCTTCTGCCCTAAGATACATCATGTGTCCGCTTTCATAGCCTTTAAAGCTGAGACGATCTTTCATTTTTGTACTTCTGTCCAGCTGCCATAGAGTGTATTTGCCGTCAAAGTAATTTGTAGCGCCGTCGTAATAGCCAGATTGCACCATAACATTCAAAAAGGGATTCTGAGCCATAGCCTGTCTCAGGTTTTCACCGGTCATGTCATTGCTTCTATCCCAGGGGTGAACGGGTCCAAACATATTATATTTTATATCTGACTTGAAATTAAGAACGGTACGATAATAGTGGTTTATGGCTGGAGTAAAAGCATGAAGCCAGGATGTAAGTTCAGCGTTGAAGTCGGGGGCGTCTCCGGCTTTTTCTTTATCTATGCCTTTATATCGTGAGTCAAGTCTACCAACGGTAAAACCTTCTTCTCTTAAGAGATCTTTCCAAAAATAGTTCAGGTCTACATCGAGATTATTGGCTAGGACTGTCTCCAGCTTCAAGCCGGCATATCTGGCTACCTGGTCAGCAACTTCTGTTTTTCTTCCATTATCCAGGAAGGCGCCTCTCGTAAGAGCCGGCAAATATTCTTCTATCGCATAGTTTTCTACTTCATCCATCAGGTCAAAAAGACTTTTTGACTGGAGTCCGGGTTCCAGCTTATTATGGTACCATGCTGTCACCGCATAATAAGGAAGTCTGTTGGCAGAAGCAACAGGGCCATCACGCTTGATTCCCAATTCTGTCGGTGATACCAGAATTACCCCGTTGAGGTACATCCATTGTCTGTTTTGAAGCTCCAGTGAAAGGCCTGAAACCCTCGTAGTGCCATAACTCTCACCAATGAGATATTTGGGGGATGTCCACCTTTCATGTCTGTTCACAAAGGTATTGATCCAGTTAGCCAGGTATTTTATATCAGCGTTGATTCCGAAGAAAGTCTTCTTGTCTATTTCTTTATCCAGGATTCTTGAGTATCCGGTATTTACTGGATTGACAAAAACAATATCAGCTACATCAAGAACGGAATGAGGGTTGTCTTTTATGCCGTAGGGTTGAATGGGGTAGCCTTCATCATCTATTTTAAGAATCTTAGGCCCTGTATAGGCTATGTGCATCCATACCGAAGCCGAACCTGGTCCTCCATTAAATGAAATCAGCAATGGCCTGTTACTGTTGTCTTCAATATCTGTACGCTTATAATAGGTATAGAAGAGGGCCGCAATAACATTGCCGTCTTCATTCCAAACCGGCTGGGTGCCGCAAGTAGCCGTATATTCAATCGGCTTGCCTTTGATGATAGTGCTGTGCTTGGTGATAATACTGGTATCAGCAGGAAGTTTTAGTGCCTGGCTGAAGCTGTTTGAATAAATACCAAGAGTAATACAGAGTAATAAATGTTTAAGCATTGTTTATTGAGTTGTTTTCAAAATAAAATCACAGAGAGATTCCACCAGTTGTCTGTTGATAGAAAGCTCAGCCTGGTTATATGTTTCTAAATTTTCCTGGAATTCTTTAGGAGAATTCACCAGGACATGGTTCATACTGTCGATAACTACAAGTTTAGAGTTGGTCGCAGCCTTGTGCAGGGATTCTGCATCATCTGTGGTTGCCTGAACGTCATGAGTACCCACGATTATTAAAGAAGGGATATCCAGCTGGCTAATTTCATTAGCGGGATCTTCCTGAAAAACAGAAATCAGGTATTCTTGGAGATTAGGAACTATAATGGATTGAAGAAAAGGGTGAATTTCTTTGACTTTATAGCCTTGTGCGAGACTGTCAAGTAAAGGCTTGGCTCCTTTTGCGAGAAAAGGAGATCTGTCTGTCAATTGACGGTAAATCAATTTATCCATGGTATAGCCCGGTCCGGCCAGGCAAATAAGTCCATCTACATCTATAAGTTGGGCAGACTTTATTGCCTGCAGGCTACCAAGAGAATGGCCTAGCAGGAATATCTGGTTAAACCGTGTATCAGATTTGAAGTGTACTGTCCAGGCTGCCACGTCCTTAACAAAATCCATGAAGACAATTTCATCGCGATTTTTTGAAATCTCACTGCTGGCTCCCACACCTTTTTTATCGTATCTGAAACTGGCTATCCCCTGGTTGCCTAGAGCACCTGCCAGTTTTTTTAAAGAGTTATTCTTAAAAGCACCGCCACTGTTGCCATCGCGATCTGTTGGGCCAGAACCTGAAATGATAATAACCAAGGGGACTGCTTGCTTGGACTCGGGGTATACAAGACTGCCGTAGACTTTCCCTTCCGGACGTTGAATGTAGAGGCCTTCTTTTTTATGCTTTACAGCAGCATGGTTAGATTGGGCAAGCAAGCCGATACAGCTCCCGAGCAGGAGAATCCAGGGAAGAGTGATACTGAGAAAATTATTTTTCTTCATAGGCTTTGATTAGTCTGTTCAGTTCAGCCCTGTTGCCATCATATAGGTAATAGTATTTTTCTGCGAGCTTCAAGTTGGGTTGCAAGACCGTGTAGGGTGTTTCCAGCCTGATGGCGCTTTTGTTTTCTGGGTTTTTACCTCTCCATTTGTTGTCAATGAATAAATTGGGCTTCAGTTTGTTCTTGAAAAAGTCCATGGTTACTTCAGCCTGGTCAAGCAGACGTAAGAGGCATACATAAGCGATGTCGCAAACCCGGAAATAAATTGTTTTTGCGCGGCCTTGCTGATTCGGGCTGAGCTGCGGCTGATAACCAATGGAAGACCAGTCCTGGACAGGATAAAAGTTTTTATTTTCAAGTAAGGCTTTGAAGTATGGCAGCAATGTGTCATGTCTTGAACTTGCCAGGAATTTAATCCGGTTATACCAGTTCTTAAAATTTATAGCACTGATCTTCTCATCCAGATTAATATCCAGTTCTTTGCTCAATACTTCAAATACCATATCTCTGTAGACCTGTTCCCTGGACCAGGAGGCGGAATGTATTTCCAGGATAGTGGCTTTTTCAGTGACATAAAGCTGACTCTTCAGTAATGGCTCAAGGAGTTCGTTATCCCAGTAAATAGCAAAATCGTCTTCCCATCTACAATTTCTATTCTGTATGCAAGAGCGATAGTGCTCCAGGAGCAGAGGATTGTTAAGGGTAGCTTTTTTCTTCAATACACTTAAGAGCCAGATACGTTCTCTATCGTAAGTTTTGTTGTTCCTGTTGATGATGCCAAGACATATAATCTGGTTATCTATAAGAGGAATCAGGTCTTCAAGTTGCAGAAGCAGTGCTATGAGAGAAGAATGAACGCTTTGCTCGTGTATGTCGATTATACACGTTTCAAATCTGCGGACAAGGGCATCCTTTTCTAGACTTGTATACTTTGTCCAGTATGTGCAGATAGCCTGTTCGTCGGAAAATTGTTTTTTTGTTGCACCAAAGGAATATTCTAAATCTATTTGGAGCAAAGCGCAGAATTCTTCACTTCTCACAAGGGATTCTTCGATGAGCAGGCCTGTTTCGTTACTTGGGAATTTCCAGTTGGAGCTGCTTTCTCCAGCTGCAATTGAGAATTTACCTGTAGCTTTTGCAAGATCCCTGAAGTCATGAAACCAATGCAAGAGTTTGTATTTATCGCCCTGACCGAATTTCGATTTGATAAATATCGGGTTTCCATTGGCATCACTATCAAAACCATTTATTGAATAATCAAGCTTTTTGATTTTTAGCTCTTGATCAGATTTATTGGTGATAACAAAGCTGAGCCAGTCACTCTCTGCCAGGGAGGCCTGGTCTTTGATGACTATTTCCAGCCTGATGTGATGGTTGTCAAGGTATATTATCCTTTCAGCCTTGGACCTGATGCCGGCCAGCAATAAAATCAATGGTAAGAAAAATCTCATGGATTTAAATATATGTGCTTCGAGAATTAATATCAGGCTTTGAGCCGCAAGGCATTTTGTTCTGTATGATGCTCTATAGCCAGGTCTATAAGTCTGCTGATTAAAGACGTCTGGTCCAGGCCACTTACTTCCCATAATTTGGGATACATACTGATATTGGTAAATCCCGGTATGGTGTTGATTTCATTGACAACAATTCTGCCATCCTCCTGAAGGAAAACATCCACTCTGGCCATACCGCGGCATTCGAGCACTGTAAAGCAGTCGATAGCCACTTTTTGTACATCCCTTATTTGGTTTTCATCCAGTTCGGCCGGCGTCTTCAGTATGGCTCCTTTTTCATCGAGGTATTTGTTTTCAAAAGAATAAAACTGGTCCCTCGGGATTACCTCTCCTGGAAGGGAAGCCTGTGGATTGTGATTCCCTAAAACCGCACATTCTATTTCCCGCCCTATAATCTGTTCTTCAATGATCACTTTAGGATCAAATTCAAGCGCATAGCTGAGGGCCTCATCGTAAGCTTTCTGATTTTTTACATGGGATACCCCTACGGATGAACCCAGATTGGCGGGTTTTATAAAAATTTCATTGCCGAGCTTGGCAGTGAGCTCTGAGTATTTTAGGCGCTCAGCTGACTTTCGTTGTGTCATCCACTTGGCTACCGGGATGCCGGCATCGCGCAAAATGCGTTTCATGATGTCCTTGTCCATGCCGACCGCGCTTCCCAGAACATCGCAACCTACGCAGGGTATGTTTGCCAGCCTGGCCAGACCCTGAACGGAACCATCTTCACCAAAGCTTCCATGGAGAACCGGAAAGATGACATCAATCTTAGCCAAGCTCTGTCCGGTTTGACTTGAAATAAGTGTTTTTTCACCGGCATTTTGAGAGATCAGGACAGGCTGACTGGTGTTGCCCAAGGCAATAGTCTTGGCATCTGTATCATTTAAAAGCTTGAGGGAATCATCGTTAAAATACCATTTACCGGATTTGTCAATGCCAATCAGCACCGCTTCATATTTTGAAGGATCCAGTGATTTGATCACGTTTTGCGCAGAAAGTAAGGAGATTTCGTGTTCTGTAGATCTTCCGCCAAACAGGATGGCGATCTTTAATTTCTTATCCAATTTTTTTTATTTCGAAAATAGAGAAAAGATGTATGATCTGAAACAGCAATTTGCAGGGTGGAAATAAAAAAGGCTCCCATGGGAGCCTTTTCAGATTTATCAGATTAATATCTGTTGTCTCTTCTGTCGCGATAGCCACCGCGGTCTCCACCACCGCCTCTGAAATCTCTCTTTTCTCTGGGCTGCGCTTGCTTTACAACAATGTTACGACCATCAACTTCCGAATCGTTAAGATTGCTGATAGCTTCATTAGCTTCATTGTCGTCACTCATTTCAACGAATCCAAAACCTTTTGAACGGCCGGTAAATTTGTCCATGATGATTTTTACTGAATCAACAGAACCGTAATTTTCAAATAGTCCTCTGACAGTCTCTTCAGAGGTATTGTAGTCCAATTTTGCTACAAAAATATTCATAATAAAAAAGTTTAAATAAGAGTAAAATTTCTGAAGCAAAATAGACCTCATGTAAAGCGTAAGTGCGCCAAAAATTCAACTATGTAAAAAAATAAATCAAGACCTCAAGTCCAAGTGACCTGAAGGCGTCTCTATAATAAGTAAACGATGGCACAAAAAGTTTCCTTTAGGTGTTAAATTTTTGATTCTTTTAGAAAATCCCCTTTAAACGGGAAGAATAATTGCTGAAAATGGGCTGTTGCGATAGAAATACCTCCAATCACGACGATGGGTGTGGCAAAGGATCCAAAGAAATGGTGGCTAAGAATCATAATGAGACCGCACAGGGCTAAAATGAATGTGCTCCGCCGAACGATTCCGGATGCATAACCTCTTAAAAGGGATTGGTAGACAAAAACGGCACTCAGAACAGTAACAATTACTTCGAAAGCCGGATGGTTGATCCAGCGCATGGACGAACCCATAAGACCAACAGATAAAAGGAATGGCAGGAGCGCACAATGAATGGCGCACAAAAGAGATGTAAACATTCCCCAGAAGTCCAGTTTATCTATGAGTAGTTTCAATACTTGCAATTGTGTTGCAAATATATAATTTCTATCTTTATGAAACAATGTTGCATAAAGTAGATGATATACTCTCTAAGCATGCCTTGCGAAGGACTGCTTTTCGACAGGAATTGCTAAAAATTTTTATTGAAAGTGGATCCAGGGCCCTGAGTCATACGGATATTGAAGAAGCTCTGGGTGATCATGATCGCATTACCCTGTACAGGACGCTCAAGTCCTTTCAGGATAAAGGGCTTATTCATGAAGCTGTTGATGGTGGCAAGGATACGAAATATGCATTATGTCAGAATCAATGTGATGTGCATCACCATATAGATCATCATCCTCACTTCCTGTGTGAATCATGCGGCGTTACCTATTGCATGGATGAGATCAAGATTCCTGATTTCGATCTTCCAAGAAATTATACCTTAAAAGGCATGCATTTGGCTCTTTCTGGAACTTGCGCGAGCTGCAGTAAAGTTTAAAGCCTATAAATGTCTGAAGGTGTATGGCACAAAACAGCCCGCTTTCCCTTCATAGCAATGGGGGCTTTGATCAGTTGAGGGTTCTTCTTTATTACGCTCAGCCAGCCTTCTTCATCAAACTCTTTTCCCCTGATATTGGCCTGGTAATACGGATGTGCTTTATTCATTAGCTGTTTGGGATGCAGGTCAAGTGATGTCAGGATAGTCTGCCAGCTAGTCCTTGTTGACGGGGCTTTTGTGTGACAGTAGCTTTTGATGACCTGACCTGTGCTTTGGGCGTAAGCCAATATTTTTCTGTCACTGCTTGATTCAGAATTATAATAAATAAGAATCTCCCTTGAATGTGTCTTCATGTAAATAATGTATTATTTTGAAAAAACCTGAAAAGCAAACTATTATTCTAAAAATATAAATAATTAAGGAATAATAAAAGTTTAAATACTTAATATATAAAATATACACGAAGCCCGTATTCCGTTTGGCCAAATCTAGCAGTCACACTATCAATTAAATAGATATTAAAATAAAATATAATATTTACAAAAGTATATTTTATAGAATTAAATTTTGTAATAATTAATACTTCTTCATAATAATTTTTAATTAACTTAATATGACATAAGTGATATTCTAATTTCTTAGCTCATTTTATGATATAAAAAATTCATTTTTTATGGCCATCGATTCTAAAAACATAAGAAACATTTGCCTCCTGGGACATTCTGGTTGTGGGAAAACCAGTTTTGCAGAGACCATGCTCTTTGAAGCAGGGTCCATTCCCCGAAGAGGCACCATTGAAGGCGGCAATACCGTCTCCGATTTTACAAACATCGAGAAAGAGAGAGGTAACTCCATATTCAGCACCCTGATGCATGCTTTTTGGAAGGACTCTAAGCTGAATATAATTGATACACCAGGACTTGATGATTTTGTTGGTGAGGTTGTCTCTTCCGTACGTGTCGCTGATACAGCAGTTGTGGTTATCAATGCAGCCCAAGGCGTGGAAGTCAGTACAGAGCTCCTGTGGGGATACATCAATAATTTTGGAACACCAACCATATTCGTGGTGAACCAGATGGATCACGAGAAGGCCGATTTTGAAAGAAGTCTGGACCAGATGAAATCTCGATTTGGAAGCAAGGTACTTCAGGTACAGTATCCCTTAAATCAGGGTGATGGGTTTAACAAGATTGTAGATGCACTCCGAATGGTGATGTATGTTTTTCCTGAAGAAGGTGGTAAACCTGAGAAACATGATATTCCGGAAGCCGAAATGGAAAAAGCCCAGGAACTTCATAATCTCCTTGTCGAAGCAGCTGCAGAAAACGACGAGGGGCTTATGGAAAAGTTTTTTGATGAAGGGACGCTTAACGAAGAAGAATTGGCAACAGGACTAACCATAGCTCTTGCCAAACATGAGATATATCCTGTTTTCTGCTGTTCAGCTATCAATAATATGGGTAGCGGCCGGATCATGGGATTTATAAATGATATAGCCCCTTCACCTGTCGACAGACCGGAAGCGCCCCTTGAAGATGCTGGTACGTTAAAATGCGATAGCTCGGGCCCAACTAGCCTCTTTATATTTAAGACAATGTCCGAACCACAGGTTGGTATGGTTTCCTATTTTAAAGTCTATTCGGGCAAACTAAAAGCCGGCGATGATCTTGAAAACAATAATAACCGGGGCTCGGAGCGACTCAATCAGATTTTTGTCAGTGAAGGCAAGACGCGAACCAATGTTGACGAACTCGTTGCCGGAGATATCGGATCTACTGTCAAACTGAAAAATTCACATACCAACAACACACTTGCTCAGAAAGGCTCTAATCATATAATTAAGACAATCAATTTCCCTGGTTCCAAGATGCGTGTAGCTGTAAGGCCACCAGGCAAAAATGAAATGGAAAAACTCATCAAGGCGCTTCATCAGATCGAAGAGGAGGATCCTACATTGCATGTGGAGCAGTCCCAGAGCCTTAAGCAGACCATATTGCATGGCCAGGGCCAATTACACCTCGACCTTATCAAATACCGAATTGAAAAAGTAAATGGTATATCCATGGAGTTTGATGAGCCAAGGATCCCATACAGAGAGACTATCACAGGTATGGCAAATGAAAGTTACAGGCATAAAAAGCAATCCGGTGGCGCCGGGCAGTTTGCGGAAGTGCATCTAAGAATAGAACCATATCACGAAGGCATGGCTGATCCTTCAGAGCTTTCAGTAAGAAACAGGGAAGAGGAAGAATTGCCTTGGGGAGGAAAACTGGTTTATCTGTGGTGCATAGTCGGTGGAACAATCGACGCCAAATTCAGCAATGCCATCAAGAAGGGTATTATGAATAAGATGGAGGAAGGACCACTGACAGGATCGAATTGCCAAAATATTCGCGTTTGCATTTATGATGGAAAAATGCACCCCGTGGATTCGAATGATATGGCCTTTATGCTGGCAGCTACGCAGGCCTTTAAAAACGCATTCAAAAATGCAGGACCTCAATTGATGGAACCGATTTATGAATTGAATGTATTATGCCCGGACGAGTATATGGGCGATATTATGAGTGATTTGCAGACCCGTCGTGCGATGATTATGGGGATGGGCGCAGAGGACCACTACCAGACAATCAAGGCTAAGGTTCCATTAGCGGAACTTTATAAATACAGCTCCAACCTGAGGTCATTATCACAGGGAAGGGCCAAATTTACCCGTGAGTTCAGTGAATACCTTCCTGTTATGTCATCATTGCAGGATCAAATTATTGCTGAAGCAAATGTTGAGGCTGTGGAAGCCTGATCTTAATAACTGCGTGGATAGTCAGTGCATAGAGTTTCTGGTGTTAACAGCCAGAAACTTTTACTTTTTTCCGTGTCCTGCCTGAAAAAGAAATTTATCTCACAATATCCGGGGATCCTAAAAGATAAGATAAAGCTTTAATATGTAAATAGATTATATACAAGGGCTTAGATGAAAATTGATCCATATATGTGTTAGCAGGAGAATGTCTTTTAAAGTCTTGATAATCAGTAAATTAAGTCCAAACAGATATGCTATGTATGTAAATTATAAGTATATTTGAGAGGAAAACCGATCAAAACATAATCCAGGTTTCATTCTCATTATCTTGGGGTGGTTACTGAAATCACCCCTTTTTTATTTCCCCTCTATAAAATGCCTGTTTTGCCCAAGGCCAGGTTTTTTTTAACATATTATAAAAATTTTTATATATAATAAATTTTAATATGTATATTCGTGTATAGTAATTTGTTAATTACTGGTAAAGATTCAATTTAAGACCAAAACTACACGGATGTCTCAAGGGTATCTAGTTCTCAGGGCTATGTCCTGTATTGTTATGATTTTGCTGTTCAATCAATACTTGATTTCTCGAAGCCCTCATTGTTTCATAAAGACGGATGACCCAATCACTCTTAGTTCGCAGCCGCGAATAAGTTCATTCAGCCAATCGGTAGATTATTTTGATCGAATAGCATGGTCAAACTTTGGGCCACTCAAACTCGCAGATGAAGAGTGTTCAAAACGGCATTTGGCACCTTGTGAAAAGTCAGAAGCTATGCAGATTACAAATTTTGATTCCGATATTATCTGCTGCGATGGTCAAACCGTTGTATTCAGTGTCAGTGCTGATCAGGTTTTGGAAGGCATGAACGCTGAAATTCATTTTAATATGCAAATGCCATTAGCCATGTATAGCGGATACGATGGGAATGAGGATCAAGCCTTCAATACATCCAACACAAGCAGTAATCAGGTATCAACCTACAGCTCAGTGGATACAAACAGTCGTGATTTTTTAACTGATTCAAAGCTAAATGCTACGGCTGACTACAAGCCTCGACCTCTGAAAAGCATCAGCAATAGCTCTTCATTCATTAGCGCTATCTATCCAAATCCCAATAGCGGTAATGAATTGATTGTTGTTTTCGGAAATGTTGATGAGCTGCCTGAGTTTAGAATTCAGATCGTGAATACAGCCGGTAAAATCCTCGATGTGATTGAGGGCACAGATAAACCGATGTATAAAAGTAAATTGTTGCGATGTGAATTATCCAATTACAGAACGGGTAATTACATATTGCAAATGATGAGTAAAAAGGGAACTGAAAACCACCGTTTTGTAGAAATCAGTCCCTAAAGTTTTAAGCTAAGAGCGTTGAGATTTGGGTCTGAGCCATTGGCTTTGACCCTTTTTTTATGGAGCCGGTTATAACTGCTTATGCTGGTTCGCCGCAATAGGCATTCATGGCTTCAGACAAATTATCTGCTATCATCTGCGCTGATCTGCCCTCTATATGATGTCTTTCAATCATGTGCACTAACTGTCCGTCCTTAAAAAGGGCAATGGCTGGTGATGATGGCGGATAAGGAAGTAGATATTCCCTTGCTTTTTCCGTTGCTTCCCTGTGGACACCAGCAAAGACAGTAACAGCTTTGTCAGGTTTTGAAGCCGTGGTCAAGGCCAGTTTAGCGGCAGGTCGCGCGTTAGCTGCTGCGCATCCGCAAACGGAGTTAACAACAAGAAGTACTGTTCCTTCCTGTTTGCCCAATATATCGTCAACCTCTTCAGGTTTGCTTAGACCTTCAAATCCAAAATCTGTCAGGTCTCGGGCCATCGGCGCTACTAATTCTAAAGGATACATATTTTCAGTTTTATTATTCTTTGTTAATTGTGTAAAATTGCTAAAATTTTTTGCTCCAGTAAAGATGCATGAAGCCCTTCGGACAAATGCATTATATGAGCTGGATAAGAATACGTCTCAAAAAAGGAATTGTTTAAATTTTATTCGAATTGGAAACGATGAGAAAGAAACTTCCAGTAGTAGTATTTATTATTAGCCTTGTCATTATTTCTTGTTCAAGAGATATGACGGACCCACCTGATAATTCTTGCGGCAGTGATGTTGACTACGTCGGAACGTCAAAAGCCATTATTGATGCGGCTTGTGCATACAGTGGATGCCATGATGGCCAAAGCTCTGGTGTTCCTTTTAATTTTACGACATTTCAAGGCTTGCAAACAGTTCTAGATAATGGTTCTTTCAGCAACAGGGTTTTTGACCTGAAAGACAATCCTGAAATAGGTATGCCGCCAGACAGGGCAGTAGATCTGGGTGGTAAGACAGATTTGGATGCGGAAGAACTTGAAATGCTGATGATGTGGGCGGACGCAGGATTTCCTGAATTTTCCCAGAAGCTTACCGCAAGCTATGATGAGACAATCAAAGAGATCATAGATACCAATTGTGCTTATGGAGTATGTCATAACGGATCACCTGGGGTGCCAGGCGACTACAGCAGTTTTGATGGTCTGGGTCTTGATATAGAAAGCGGCAGTTTTTTTCAACGCGTGGTGGTCATCCGTGATGATCCTGTACAGGGGATGCCACCCGATAGGGCTGAAGGGCCCGGCGATTTGACAGAAGAAGAATTTCAATTGATTTTATGTTGGGTTGAAAACGGATACCCGGAAAGCTAGAACGATGCAAACAAAAACCAAAGAATTACTGACCCTTCTTTTCATGTGCCTATCAGTATCCTTGGTGGCACAAGATAAGATACACCAGACCTTTAAGGATACCAGGGTGATCAATACGCATTCTGTTGAAACACTCCGTAAAGGCATTCTTGATTTCAGAGTTTCCCACAGGTTTGGTGATGCAGCAGGCGATGCAGGTGGATGGCCTACATTTTATGGTCTCGAAAACGTGGCTGATGTCCTCATCGGATTTGAGTATGGAGTATCCGACGATTTAATGGTGGGTCTCAGCAGGAGTAAAGGATCCGGACCACTTCGGCAAAACCTTAATGGTATTTTCAAGTACAGGGTTATGAAACAGGATGAAGAAGGGAGTAATCCGTTTAGCGTAGCTTTTGTTGGCACAGCATCATACTCCACCATGCAAAGCTCAACCCTCATTCAGAAATCCATACATAGACTAAGCTACAATCTACAGGTGTTGATAGCCAGTAAACTGAATAATCGGATTGCGGTGCAGGCTGGAGCGGCATGGACATACAGGAACAATGTTTTATCGAATGATAAAAATGATCTACCAAGTGTATCAGGGGTGTTTAAATACCAGCTTTCCAAGGTGTTTGCCTTAATCGTAGATGCCAACTTTCCGATTTCAGATATTCGAAACACTAACAACGACTACTTTTTTCCTTTAGGTGTCGGAATTGAATGGGAGACAGGTGGTGGTCACGTATTTCAGATTAATCTTACAAATGCGACAGGTCTTCTCGAGACGGATTATTTGCCATATACCAGAACCAGTTGGGGCCAGGGTGAATACAGGATTGGCTTCACCATTTCGCGAGGATTCAGAATCTAGATAGAAGCGTGCTATGATCTTTATTTTATGCATTACCAAGAAAAAGAGCTATGAGGAATAAATTCTTAAGATTCCAATTGAGAAATAGTGTATTTATGGCTTGCGTGTTTATGCTTTTTGTGATAGCGGCATCTTTTATCGTACCGGACGCAAGCAGGGCCCTCGATCCGAACATGAGGATTTCTATGTTACTTGAATCACTTGGTGATGATGCTATAGAACACTTCCCGAATACAGAAATTTTTGGTGTTTCTGCCAAGAGAGGAGAGATGATTGTAAAAGAGGGCTTCAGTACCAAACCAGGTGGTGGCAAGACAAGAAGACAAAGCAAGCATTTTGTGTGCACCTCATGCCATAACCTGCAAAAAGAAGACCCTGATTTAAGTATCAGCGATCCCCAAGCCCGTCTCGAATACGTAGATATGAAAGGCATGCCTTTTTTACAGGGCAGTTCCTTATATGGAGTGGTCAACAGGACTTCCTTTTACAACGGTGACTATTATAAGAAGTATGGAGAATTGGTAACTCTTGCACGTAATGATATTCGTGAGGCTATAAAGTTATGTGCAGTAGAATGTGCCCAGGGCAGAGAGCTGGATCCTTGGGAACTGGAATCTGTGTTGGCATATCTGTGGACGATTGATTTGAAATTATCAGATCTTAAACTGAGTGAAGATGAGTTAGATTTTATTTCAAATGCTTCGGGTAATAGCATGATGAGAGACTCTGCTTTAAGCTTAGTTAAATCGAAGTTCAGAGCCGACTCTCCGGCACAGTTTACAACGGCCCATGAGTCTATACTGGCAACGGCGGAGCTTACAGGAAATCCTGATAACGGTAAGATGATATATGATAGAAGTTGCCTGCATTGCCATGATAACCGCCGGTATTCCTTTTTTCTTCTGGATGACAGCCCCTTGACTTTCAAACATCTGTCCGACAAGTCGGGAGGCTATGGCAGACATTCAATCTATCAAGTAGTGCGATTTGGTGTTTATCCAAGGGCAGGCAAAAAATCATACATGCCTCAATATCCTTTGGAGAAAATGAGTGAGCAGCAGCTGGCGGATTTGGATGCCTACATTCAAATACGTGCTTCAGAAGGCTAGTAAGCAGCAATTTGGCTAACTTGTCATCCATAACTTCGAATCATTAAGCGGTTTATTCATAGAATTGGAGAACTCTCGAATACCCAGCCAATAGTTGGCATGGGCTTCTACAGTTTTATTGGTTTTCTTAGGCCAGCCATCTACTTTTTTCTGTTACCTGTCTATGTAGCGTACTTTTCGGAAGCTGAATATGCTATCTATAATTTGATGATTGACTTTGCAGCCATATCTATGGTGCTGGTTTCATTGAAGATTAATAATTCTATGGTAACACACTACTATGATTATATGGATGACCCTCAAGCCCAGGAGGATTTGCTGAGTAATCTCTTTACAATCAGTATCCTGATTGGACTTGTTACGATAGGGATTGCTTGGTTTGGTGGAACGCCACTCTTTGAACTGGTATTCAAAGACGAGGCTGTCACGTTTTTTCCCTACGGACTGATTGTACTCGCATATACAGTATTATTTGAAGCGAATCAGTGTTATCTGACCTTTCTCAAGAACAGGAAGAAAATTATCGCCTTCACAATGGTCATGCTGACTCATGTACTCTCCATTGTTCTCTTGCAGTTTATTTTCATTATTGTCCTTGAAAGGGGTGTTACAGGTGCACTTGAGGGCATTTTGATAGGCAATATCCTGGTGACCGCGGTTATGATCATTATGAAACCGGGTCTGATAAGTTTCAAGTTCAATACAAAATATATTGCCGAAGCTCTCAAATTCAGTATACCCCTAATACCTTATATGATTATTTACTGGTTTCTCATGCGCGGTGGACGATTTTTTCTTGAGGCGTATACGGATCTGGACACAGTGGCTGTATTTGCAATGCTTATGGTCCTGGCCAGTGTGATTATTCTTGCTGTTGAAGCGGTCATTAATGGTATTCGACCGTTTCTATTCGAAGAGTTTGCGCGAGGTGAAGCAGCTAGTAAACAATATATTTCGCTGCTGACCAGACTCGTTATTAATATTCCCTTGATTTTCGTCCCATTGATTATCCTTATTTCATGCTTTATCCATCTGATCATCATTAAGGAGAGTTATTTCGTTATTTCAGAGTATATGCCCTGGGCTTGTTTGCTTATTTTCCTAATGGTCTGGTATAAGCTGTTTTACCAGCAGCTGATTTTTGTCAAAAAGTCTGTGCAGGTTACTGTTCTATCCTTGATTGCCATGCTGTGCCTCTTGATTGGATTCGTGTATTTTATTCCGAGCTATGGTATTTATGGGGTGCTGGCAGCAACAATTATAGCGAATCTGGTGATGGTTGTGCTGTTTTACTATTATGCGCAGAAGAATTATTATGTTGCCTATAGCTTTAAATCCATTCTGGTCAATCCATTGCTTGTTTTTGCCTGTATTTTTGCCCTTTATTTCGGACGCTTGCACTACTCCTGGTCTTGGGAGCTGTTTGGCTTGCTACAGTTTTTTGCAGCCCTGCTGCTTATCGTTGTGCTGAACTTCGGCAATATGAAAGAATACATCGATTTTTTCCGCAAAGGCTCCCTGCACAGCCACAGTTGAGAACCATTTGACCCTTAGAGGGTTTTAATAAGCAATTACAATAAACTCATTAATTGACAAAAGCCTTTATTTTTGCTGATGCAGGTGAAAAATAAAATTAACAGAGCGGCAGAAGCGATCATTCCATCAGACTGGGGGGAATTTCAGATGATCGCCTATAAATCAGAGTCTTATGAGTATAGCCCTGATATTGCCATGGTGCATCCCGATTATAATTCTGCATCCACAGTGACTGTGAGAATCCATTCCGAATGTATCACCGGCGATTTGTTTCACTCCCAGCGTTGTGATTGTGGGATTCAACTTGACTTGTCCATGGATCGTATCCATAAGGATAAAGGTGTACTCATATACTTGAGGCAAGAAGGGAGGGGTATTGGACTTATCAATAAACTAAAAGCTTATAATAAGCAAGATGAAGGTCTTGACACCATTGAGGCCAACCTGGCTCTGGGCCTGGATATTGATTACCGAAAATATCAGAAAGCCATCGATATTCTTGAAGATCTGGGTATAAAAAGCATCAACCTGCTGACAAATAATCCTGATAAAATCAAGGCTTTTGGCGACTCGGATATAAGCATCGAAAAGCGCATTCCACTTGAAGTAGAAGCCAATAAAAACAACCGCAAATACCTCCAAACCAAGAAAACAGGTCTTGGTCACTTCCTCAACATCGGCCAGTAATTCTGCAATATCTATACAATAGTGGGCGTTTACAGCTTCAAAATTCATGTCTATGAAGCAAGCGGACCTCATCAAATATGCTTGGACCATGAAAACGCACTGGTTTAAAATCCCATTGGTTTATGGATTACTTACTGCTGTCTATTTTCCTGCAGCTATACTTATTGACAAGTTCAATAACCGTGAGGGAGATGGAAAATGGGTGAGTGTTTACAATGATCTAGACGGTATTTTCTTTTGGGCAGATACCATATTGTTTTATGTATTCTCACTTATGGGAACTTCGCTTATAGGTATCATCTGGTCCTATAGCAAATCAAGACAAAAGCTGTTTATAGGTTTCGGAATCATGTTTATAATATCAGTATTTTTTTTCTTAATGCTGATTCTTTATGCCTGTATTCAATAGTCTGAATGGTCGCAGGTACAATTCTAGAGTTGCACACGCATCATGTATTGAGAAATGAGGTTCCTGAATTTATGTTTTTTGAAAAATGAAATCAGGGCTTCATCTTTTTCGCTGATATTGACAATTTTCAAACCCGAGTATTTTGAAGAGAGTTGTCCAAATAGGCTTGGTCCATATCTGTCTATATCACGATCCAGGAAACCGAATTGCACCACCTTGTGATTGGAGTTTTTAACGGTTGCAAAGGCAAGTAAGTTTTCATCCTGATTCAATTCATAATATGAAAAAGAATCTTGATCTCTGTTGATAACAGAAGAACGATGTTCAAATGAAAGTTTGTGCCCAATCATATGCTCGTAATCTTCGGCTTGCCATTTATCAGGGCTTTGCAGTTGCAGTGTCTTGTCAAATTGTATATCTGTCGCAACAATGAAGCTGTCAGCTTTATCGATGATGCTGAATCCGGATTTCTCATAGGCCTTGATAGCTTTGACGTTATTACATAATACTTCGAGATATCCATAGGCACATGAGGCTTCCGAAGCATGAATCAAAGCTTTCTCATATAGCGCATTCAGAATGCCTTTTCGCCTGTAAGCAGGCACTACACCGGTAGCCATATTGTAAAAACATTTTTCGCCACCCCACTCATCTATACCGTGAAGGATAAATCCCTTTAATCTTTGTTCTGTAAAATATCCATAGCTTAAAGCCGTGTTTAGATGAGCCATATGCCATCGGTTTTTCCAATAATCGTAGGGCATTTTTATTGGAAGAGGATAGTCAGAAAAAGCTTCATGCAGGCAATCCACAATGTCTTTGTGATCCGTTCTGATTAAATTTTTAATCATAATTAATCGAACTTGAACCTAAGAAATAACATATTTAAGTAAAACCTCATTTTGTGCTTTACAACTATAATACTATAATACTATAATATTTCTCAGATAATTATGAAATTCAGTTTTAGTATGTTTTATAAAACTGTCATAATATTTTTTATTTCAATCCTCGTAGTCGACAAAGCTCAATCCCAGCTTTGTTCAGAATGTGATATATCATGTGTTATATGTGAAGATATTGATGGGTTCAGTGGCAATAATGGCTCTAATACTTCCGGAGTGGGGCCAGATGATTTTTGCACATTCATACAGCATCAAATATTATGGTTGGGCTTTGTTGCTGCAAGTGAGAATCTCTCAATTGAGGTAAGTGTTGATTTTTGCTCAGGGGGTAGTCTTGAGGTAGGTCTTGTTGAAGCTTTTGATTGTGAAGATCCGACTGTTATCAGTAATTGTTATGGTGGTATGACAAATACACTAGGCCAAGGGGAAGTAGGTCTTGTTGAGTCCAATCAGGCTTTGGTTATTGGTGAAACCTACTTTCTTGTATTTGATATGACTAATAATGCGCCTGCGAATTGTGATTTTACTTTATCGGTAGTTAACGGAAGTACAGGTGCCCCAGATCTCGATGAACCACCAATCCTTGAAGGTCCTGAGGTATTATGTGATGGAGAAGATTTTGATTACGTGCCAGAAGGTATTGAAGGTGTAACCACATATACTTGGGAAGTCAATGATGAAGCTGTGGGAGAGTCACTTGAATTTAACTTCGAAGAGTCAGAACCAGGAACCTATACCATCTGTGCAACGCCGATGAATTATTGCTCAACTGGTCCACAAGGCTGTACATCGGTAAATGTAGGCGAAAGCTATGAAGAGTATTACTTTATTCAGGCGTGCTATGAAGAATGTGCTTTTTTTGAAGGTGAGATTTATTGTAATGATGGTGATCGCGATTTCGAATATGAAACAATTTATGGTTGTGACAGCATAATAAATATTGAAATAGAATGGTATAACAGTGATGATGAACATTATATCGGGCAATTCACAATTTGCGATGGACAGGAGTTTGAATATGAAGATGAAGAATATACCGAGTCTGGTAATTATTTTGTTATGCTTGAAGACGAGCACGAATGTGATTCCATTGTAGAGTTTGATTTAATTGTTCTTGATACGATAATCGCCCAAATTTCAGAGAGCATCTGTGAAGGAGAGTATTTTATTTTTGGACAGGATACACTTACCCAGCCTGGACAGTATCAGATTGAGGGTCAGTCCTTAACTGGTTGTGACAGCATAACTGTTCTTGATTTATACATCGGCAGCAGTTCTTTAGTCATAATTGATACCAGCTATTGCAGAGAGGCTTTTGTTAGCATTGCAGATACGATATTAAGTGATCCAGGCTTTTATGAATTTAGATTTTCTACAGTTGCAGGTTGTGATTCAATTTTGCAGCTTAATCTTGAATTGTTGGATACCATATTTGTTTACAGGGACTTAATAATATGTGAAAATGACAGTGTAGTTATAGCTGACACTGTTAGATCTTCAAGCGGGATTTATTACGCAGAATTCTTGTCACAAGATCTCTGCGATTCGATCGAAGTCATTGATCTTCAGCTCATGGACATTACAGAAGGCTTTGTCAGTGATACAATTTGTGATGGCGAAACACTTGTTTTGGAGGGGCATGACTTTACTATACAAGGAAACTATGACCTTATGCTTACCAACGCTGCAGGTTGTGACAGTATACTTCATCTGGAACTTAATGTCATTGACTCAATCCTAACATATCAATCGTATACGATATGTGAGGGTGACTCTGTCAGGATTTTCAATCAGAGCATTTATAATGAAGGCATATATAATATTACTGGTTTGGCTACAAATGGTTGTGATTCAAATATTATTGCTGAGATCAATGTAATTGAATCGTTTATTGAAAACCAGTTTTCTTCTATTTGTCAGGGGGATTCCCTTGATTTTTATGGTGAGTATGTTAACGCTTCGGGAATATATGAATCATTACAGATTAGTCAATTCGGATGTGACAGTTTAGTTGTATTAAACCTTGATGTTCTTTCTGAATCTTCCAGCAATAGCTCAATTACTATATGTGACGGGGATAGTACATTGTTTAACGGAGAATATATCACAGAGTTAGGTGTTTACCAGTATAAGCTTCAAGCTGCTAATGGATGTGATAGTCTTGTAATTCTAGAGCTCATTCTATTGCCAATTTCTGAGGAAAGCATAGAAGCTGAAATCTGTAGTGGGGATGAATATGTTTTGGGATTTCAGAGTATTAGCGAGGCAGGAAGTTATGAGGAAGTATTTGCAGCTGCTAATGGATGTGATAGCATAGTATATCTCACTCTTGGCCTGATAGATGAAGATATTATTCAGCTGGAAGATAATATATGCCCTGGAGACAGTGTGCTCTTTAATGGGGAGTATTTGCTTGAAGAAGGATTGTATGAAGTCATTTTAAATAGTCAGGCTGGCTGCGACAGTCTTGTCCAAATGGAACTAAGTTTTCTCGAAACCTTCAGTTCAACGCAATATGAATTATTATGTGAAGGGGTGTCTTATGATTTCTTTGGACAGGAAATTATCAGTTCAGGTATTTATCAAAATGTATTAACTGCAACCAATGGATGTGACAGTATCGTAATTCTCGAAATTGAATTTGAAGATTGCAGTCTTTCTTTTTCTTCTTCTGTTAAAGGACCAAAATGTAATGGCTTTTCAGATGGCAGCATTGAATTAGAGATTGATAGGGCCTACTATCCTATAATAATTTATTGGGAATTAGATTCCGATCCAACTTTTTCTGGGACGGAGATACTGGAAGAGGGTAGGAGTAATTTTATTTTGGACAATCTTGGCCCGGGCTTATATAATATTGAACTAACAGATGGTTTGGGTGAACGGAGTAATTTTGGTGCAGCTCTAATGGAACCTGATCCTGTTATGATTGAAGTCCAAGTTTCCAATTATAATGGTTATGCAGTTTCGTGTCAGGGAAGCAATGATGCTGAAATTACCCTGGATATAAGCGCTGCTGTAGAACCACTCTCCAGTATTATATGGAACGATGGAGAAACTGGTATTCAAAGGAATATGGTGGCTGCAGGTGATTACAGCGTTACTGTCACCGATGCTAATGGCTGTAATGCCAACATTACTGTAAACCTGCCTGAACCGGATGCAATTACACTTGATCTGGAAACTGAGATAATTGATCCTTGTGTGAACGGTGATGTAATGTTGAGTGTCATGAGCTATGGCGAGCTTGGCCAAATAGAACAAATGATTTTTGATTTCCAGGGGAATGTCTATCAAAGTAATATTTTAGCACCTGGGCAGTATATCATCCAGGTCACTGATTCGAATGGATGTACTGCAACTGAAGATGTCAATGTTCCTGAAATAGATCCATTAATGATTGACATAGGTCCTGATATCACAGTGTCACAAGGCCAGATTGTATCTATAAATCCTGTCAGTAATTCTATTATAGATGTTTATTCATGGGAGTCAAATCCTGAACTGAGTCTTTGTAGCAGTTGTGCTGAACTGGAATTTACTGCTACACAGAGTGCTCAAATTTATCTTGAAGTTATAGATGATATGTCTTGTAGAATGAGTGATACATTATCCCTAATTGTTGAGATCCCATTACGGGTATATATTCCTAACCTTATTACAATAAATGATGATTCAGGTAATGATGTGTTTAATATATATTTTAATGAAGCAAGGAATCTTGAAAGTTTTCAAATTTATTCAAGGTGGGGTGAACTTGTATTTGAAGGTCAAAATATTATGTCCAACAGTAATACAGAAGGCTGGGATGGATATTTTAATGATTTAAAAGCTCAGCAAGGTGTTTATGTTTATAAAATTTCGTACGTGGATCAGGAAGGGAACATTACTTACCTGACGGGCCCCCTGACTCTATTTCATTGATTAGGCTGATTGCCCCTTTTAGATTCAATTCAGATGATTTGTTTTAATTTCACACAGCATAAGCTGTTTGCATGCTATCTATACTGATTCCCATCTATAATTTCAAGGTCGTCACGCTGGTCAAAGCTTTGATGCGTCAGTGCAAGAAGCTGGATATTGATTACGAGATTATATGCTTTGATGATAAATCCAGGAAAAAAATCAAGTATGAAAACTCTGTTCTGTCCGATTTTTTTGGTGTCAACTACACAGAGCTGAGCGAAAATCTGGGACGAGCACGCATTCGAAACTGGATGGCCAAGTCAGCATCCTATGAGACCTTACTGTTTCTTGATTGTGATTCCAAAATTGTAAAAAAGGACTTCGTTAAGACTTATCTGGACAGGGCTGCTGATGCGGATCTTATTTCTGGTGGCCGCAGATACAGCAAGAAAGCACCCAGTGCCAAAACTAAACGCCTTCACTGGAAGTATGGTACGCGAAAAGAAAGCATTAAAGCTTCTGCAAGGCAAAGGGAAAAATATCTTTTCTTCCACTCTAATAATTTTCTGGTCAAACGCGATGTCATATTAAGCTACCCTTTTGATGAGTCGCACCAGGGTTATGGATATGAGGATTTATTATGGGCAAAAAAGATTATGGATGGTGGCTTGAATATATTGCATATCGACAACCCGGTAGAACATCTTGGCCTGGAAAAGTCAGATGTATTTTTGCGAAAGACAAAGCAGAGCATTGTGAATTTAAAATTGCTCAGATCGGTGCATCCTGATTTTGAAACCCAATTGACTCGTTTTGCAGATAGGATAGAGAGGTGGGGTCTCAGGAATAAAATGTACAGTTTTTACTCCAGGCGTGTAGAATCTTTCGAAAGTGGGTTAATGGCAGGGTCACTATCTTTATATCAATTGAGCATCCTGAAGTTGATGTGGTATTGGTCTGAATGAGTTTTATTGATTGAAAATTCTGCCCTGTAAAATCTTTTTTTAATAGCTCTGGATTTGAAAGCATACTGACATCCTTTATCAGAAGCTGAGTATGACCTTAGACTAAGGTTAATTAATAGAACATTCACTTCATGTGACAATATCTTATCAAGGATGAATAATAAGACAGGTCTGGATATCGAGTGACCGCGACGATTCATTTTTACAAGTAGGCAAGAACTCTTTGTATTTCAATTGTTTATGCGTTGGTCTCATACAATTTATATCTTGAAATTGCTTAAAAAGGAAGAATCTAATTCCAATATATTAGCAGATTGGCACATATTTTTTAATTAAGCCTTATTTTACAGAATTATCTTTTTTTCTTCCTATTATTACACCTTCAATTTGTGCTCTGTGGCCCGATGAAAAATTTTATGAGATATATATACCTTTTACTATTTATAAGTATTTCATTTTCAGCATTTTCACAAGAAGTAATCCGAGGTGTAGTTCGAGATGCAGCATACAATGATCCCATAATTGGAGCCAATGTTATTATTGAAGGCAGCATTGAAGGCACGATAAGCGATTGGGATGGAAGTTTTGAGCTTTCAACTGGAGCCGAATTTCCCATCGTTCTCATCATAACTTACATCGGTTATGCGGACCAGAGAATAGAATTGAGTTCAAATGAGCGCGTGACAGTGGTCATGAAAGAGAATGCCAATCTGTTAGAAGAGATTGTCGTCAAAGGGAGCCGAATTTCCGATAAGCAAAAAGAGTCCCCGCTCACTATTGAAGCACTTGATATTATCGCTATAAAAGAGACGCCGGCGGCTAATTTCTATGATGGTCTCGGTGCCCTGAAGGGTGTGGATTTGACGGCTGCGAGTCTTGGCTTTAAAGTTATCAATACACGTGGCTTCAACAGTACAAGTCCGGTCAGGTCATTACAAATCATTGATGGTGTGGATAACCAGGCTCCGGGTCTCAACTTTTCATTAGGTAATTTCCTGGGTTCATCAGAGCTTGATGTCAACAAGGTTGAGATTATTGTTGGAGCAAGCTCTGCGTTTTATGGTCCGAATGCCTTTAATGGCGTAATCAGTATGGAAACAAAGGATCCATTCTTTTATGATGGCTTGTCAGCCATGATTAAGTTAGGAGAGAGGAATCTTGTCAATGCAGCTGTCAGATGGGCAAACAAGCTAAGTAATAAGGATGGAAAAGATGTTTTCGCGTACAAATTGAATTTTGAAGCCCTACGCGCTGATGATTGGGTAGCTGACAATTATGATCCTGTGGATGGTTCTGCAGTAAGTGCCGATAATCCTGGGCGTTATGATGCGGTAAACATCTACGGAGATGAATACCAGAGCGGCAATGACTTTTCATCATTTCCAATCTCTCAGTCACAGCAAGGAACTTTTTACCGGACTGGATACAGGGAAATAGACCTTGTAGACTATGATACACGAAATTATAAAGCCTCTGCCAATTTTCATTTTCGCACCAAGCCGGATATGGAAGAGCAATCCCCTGAACTTATTGTGGCCAATAGTTTCGGTTCCGGAACAACGGTATACCAGGGTGACAACAGGTTTAGTTTGAAAGGCATTACATTTCTACAGAACAGGATAGAATACAGAAAGAGAAATAAATTTTTCATCAGGGCATATTCCACCAGAACCGGAGCAGGGGATTCTTATGATCCTTATTTTACAGCTCTTGAATTGCAGGATGCTGCCAAAGATGACCGCGAATGGTCGATTGATTATAACGACTATTGGTTAAATGATATTCAGCCACGTATTAATGAAAATGGCTTCCCTCAGATTTCAATTGTTATTGATCCGGTGACGGGATTGCCTCAGGTCAGTTTTGATATAAACGCCGCAAGGCAATGGATGATTGATAATAATGCTTTGTTGACCCAATGGCATTCCGAGGCTGAAGCATTTGCCAATGGACCTGGCCAGTCGGGTTCCATAGCTGTAGCCTTCTTTGAGCCAGGTACGCAGCGCTTTGAAGATGAATTCAACCGGATTACAACTTCTTTGCGAACAGAAGGTGGTACCAAGTTTTTTGATAATTCTTCCCTGTATCATGTGCATGGGGAATATAAGTTTACACCTGAGTGGGCTGATTATGTAACTGTGGGTGCCAATGGAAGATTGTACACGCCGGAATCCAGGGGAACAGTATTTTCTGACCTAGATTCAACCATCACCAATAAAGAGTTTGGCGTTTACTTTGGATCTCAAAAAGCTATGACATCCAACAATAATCTCAAGCTTCAGATAGCGGGTCGTGTTGATAAAAATGAGAACTTTGATGTCTTGTTTTCTCCGGCTGCATCGCTGGTCTATACACCATCCCAGAATAATTTCCTAAGGGTATCTTTTTCATCAGCTATCCGTAACCCTACACTGACAGACCAGTATCTTCAACTTGATGTGGGGAGGGCTGTTCTGGCTGGAAACCTGAATGGTGTTCAGGACCTGGTTACCATAGAATCTTTGTTTGATTACTTCGATAGTCCTGGTCCTGAGGTATTGGAGTTCTTTGATATCGACCCGATAGAACCTGAAAAAGTAAGAACAATTGAGGGTGGATACAGGACTACTTTGTTCGAAAAGCTATTTGTAGACGCCAGTTACTACAGGAGTTGGTACGATAATTTTATCGGATTTAATATTGGAGCCGATGTCACTCTGGATCCCAATTCTGGTTTTGTCAGAAACCTGGAAATTTTCAGGTACTCGGCTAATTCCAGGAATCAGGTGACCACGCAGGGTGCAAGCATTGGAGCCAATTATTACATTGATGATCATTTTACAATCAATGCCAATTACTCCTGGAATAAGCTGGTGAAAACAGTTGAGGATGACCCGATTATCCCTGCTTTCAACACACCTGAGCACAAGTACAATATTGGCTTTAGTGGCCGTAATTTGAGTATTATGGGTGTGCAGAATTTCTCATTCAACGTAAACTACAAATGGATCGAAGGATTCTTGTTTGAAGGTTCTCCACAATTCACTGGTTTTATTCCAAGCTATGATATGCTGGATGCCCAGGTTAGTTTTGGATTTCCTAAGATCAAGTCATCTTTAAAAATTGGAGCATCCAATGTTCTTGACAGCAGAAACTTTCAGACATATGGCGGTCCGCGTATTGGCAGGTTGGCTTATGCCACTTTCAATTATGAGATATAGAAAAAATTACTTATTATAGATTTTACTTGAGATTATTTGAAAATTACTAAACAATGAATCATATGAAAAAGAGCTTTACACTTTTTATCTTTTTGATGTCAGTATTGCATCTTTCCGCTCAGGAAAGGTACCTCGATGAGGTATTTACTGATGTTATGGTGATGGAGGATATAGTATATGGTGTTAACGCCACTGTACTATTATTACCAATAGCTGGAGAGGCGGTTCCGCAGCCGCTGGCCATGGATGTATATATGCCTGAAGGGGATACCGAAACAGAGCGACCTCTTGTATTGGTATTTCATACGGGTAACTTTTTACCTTCTGTATTGAATGGGCAGATTTCAGGTACAAAATCCGACTCATCCGTAGTTGAGATTTGTACTATGTTGGCTCGAAGAGGATATGTGGCGGCTTCAGTAGATTATCGTCTTGGCTGGAACCCGCTGGCCCAGACGCAGCCGGAAAGAGCCTTGGGTCTTATCCAGGCCGCTTACAGAGGTCTTCAGGATGGAAGAAACGCCATCCGTTATTTCAGGACAGATGCCTTGACAAACAATGCCTTTGGTATTGATGAAAGCAGAATATCTGTTTTTGGTGTGGGTACAGGTGGTTACATGACTCTAGCATTGGCAGCCTTGGATGATTACACAGAGATTCTGACAACGACCAATGGTCCGGGTAAGTTCTTATTAGATGCTGACCAGGATGGGGTTCCTGAAACACCAATGGTCATCCAGGCTTTCCACGGAGATATCAATGGAGAAGTACTTACAGTTACGCCACCAGATGGTTCTTCAGTAGCTTTTGGTCTGCCTCCAGGTGACACAACGAATTATTCAAATATTCCTGGTGTCAGCTCTGATTTTGCCTTAAGTATAAATGTAGGAGGTGCATTAGGTGATATTTCATGGATGGATGAGGACACACCACCGATTATTTCTGTGCAATCTCCATTTGATATATTTGCACCTTATGATGACGCTGTTTTGATCGTGCCTACAACGGGAGACCCTATTGTACGAGTACAGGGAGCAGCCCAGGTAGGAGCTGTTCAGGAAGCAAATGGAAAGAACCAGATCTGGAAAGATGCTGTTTTTGACGATGTGGTTACTCAAACAGCCATTGCGAATTCAGCTGTAGCTGGTCACCCTTACTTTGAAGGAACGTTTCCATTTATACGACCATTGAATTCACTGGGAATTCCAGAGGGCGTAGTGATTGACTGGTGGGATCCTAATGCCATATCACCAGAAGGCGTTCCATGGAATATGCTGCCACACCCATCAGGCGGCACCTTTCATGAGCAGGGCCTTAGATTGAATGAAAATATGTCTGCTGAAAAGGCAAGGGCCAATATCGAGGAAATAATGGCTTATGTTTTGCCTAGAGCTTGCGTTGCACTGGATTTGCCATGTGCTGCAAACTTTACATCATCAACAGAAGATTTTGTTGATAACAGCTTTGTGCGTTTGAGTCCAAACCCGATGAATGCTTTGACAATAGTTGAGACAGGTGATATGTTGATGAAAGAAATTTCAATTTTCAATATGGCTGGACAATTGATGCGTAAGCATACCAGCATTGAGAATACATATTTCGAGTTGAACCGGGCTGAATTGCAAGGTGGTATGTATAACCTTGTTATTCGTTTCGAAGAAGGCATGACCAATAAGAAATTATTCGTGGAATAATTCCCGTAATAAACCAAAATAGGTGCCCGGTTATGATGTGTTCATAATCGGGTTTTTTTTATAAATATTATGAAGTAAAATAATAATTAAGGCAATATTATGCACTGCTTCTTTCCTTAAAATACAGCTAACAAAGAAGTGGGAATGACTTAACATCTACAAGGTAGTTTTACATTCCATTTTATAACACATAATCTACCAACAGATGAAGAACTTATACCACGCTTTAATTTTTGTTTTACTCACCAATATTACCTTGGCACAGGAATACACGCTTAAAAGTTTAGGTGTATTTACAGCTGGAATGGGTGATGAAGCAACTGAGATATTGTGCTATGACACAGGATCTCAGAGAGTTTTTGTAGTGAATTCAGACCTGCAAGGTCCAGATAATATATGAAATACATGATCGTGAGAGCAAAGGCGTACTATTTGACCTCCATCGTCCAGCCGTAGCTGTCTTCGTAACGTTTGCTGCGTATCCCGTTGATTTTATCTTTGAGAAATGGAGATACTTTGTAGGAATCCAGGTCAAGACTGACATGGTCATCCTTGTAGGCCAGCTTTTGAACATTGGCAACGACAGCAGCGGTCCCTGTTCCAAATACCTCCTTGAGTCGCCCTTCCTTGCCGGCTTGCATAATTTCATCAATGGTGATATCCCGGACGTCGACTTTGTAATTATTATCCTTTAAAATAGTCAACGCAGAGTCTCTTGTTATTCCTTTAAGAATAGTACCACCGGTAGGAGGTGTCACCACTGTATCATCGATGACAAAGAAGATATTCATAGTCCCTACCTCCTGAATGTATTTGTGTTCTTTGGCGTCAAGCCACATGATCTGATCGTATCCTTCATCACGGGCTATCTTGGCCGGGTATAAAGAGCCGGCATAGTTGCCTGCTGCCTTAGCTTCTCCGGTGCCTCCGATGGCAGCTCGAATGTAGAAGGGATCCGCTTTGAGGCTGATAGGCTTTGAGTAGTAAGGCCCTACCGGGCAGCAGAAGATGACGAATTTATATCTCTGAGCGACATGGACGCCAATATACTCATCCATGGCGATCATATATGGTCTGAGATATAAAGCACTGCCTTCTTCTTTAGGAATCCAGACGCTGTCAATTTTTACCAATTCATATACGGCTTCCATGAAGCTATCTTCAGGAAAGGAAGGCATACATAATCTCTCAGCAGATTTGTTGATTCTAACAGAATGCATACGAGGTCTGAAAAGCATAGCTGTGCCATCTACTGCTTTGGTAGCCTTCATGCCCTCGAATATGGATTGACCATAATGCCAGGCAATATTTGCAGGATGTATGGAAAAATTGGCAAAGGGCTCTATACGCATATTATTCCAGGACCCGTTTTCATAATCTGCCACAAACATATGATCAGTAAAAACTCTTCCGAAGGGTAAATTACTGAAATCTACCTGGTCGATTTTTGAGTTTTCGGTTCGGATTATCTTAAGTCCTGTATCTATCATAATGGTTAGGTTTATTGTTGAGTAATTGGGTACAGATAACTAATTTCGTTGCAGCTTTACTGTGTATCCACGCATCAAAAGCCCACAGATCTGTAACACTTCAAGGCAAGGCTCTTTCTGTACTGCAAATTTACGGATTTTTGATTTATTTTACACGGCTATATTATAACAATGAATTATTTAATTTTATTTTGCTAATCCTTATTTAAACAGACATTTATTTTGAATTCCTATTTTATTGACTCTGAAGTATTCATTATTCCTGAAGCGGAACACAGCAGGCTCGAAGCAAGTGAAATATTGGAAGTTCTGGTACTTGTCCGCAGCAAAGATTATGAGGCTCAAAAGCAACTCCTGGATAATATTCTAAAAGCTGTCGCACTGACACCAGGAGAGAATGCAGCCTTGCATCTCCTGGATGAAGAGGAAAGTGTCAATGTAGCTGAAATAACTCCAGTTAACATAAAGAAAGTCATTTGTTTCGGTCTTAAGCCAAGAGAGATTTCAATGAATGCCGGGTTCCACGCTAACCATTTTTATAAGACCGAAAGTTTTTCAATTCTATTGACCCATAGCTTGACACAACTTGATGGTAATACACGATTCAAGAAGGCTTTATGGGGTGCTTTACAGGAAGCCTTTAAATCATAATCGCTTACTTAAGTCATGGACTTGATATTTGCCAGTCATAATACCCATAAAGTACGGGAGGTAGAAGATATCCTTGGGAAGGAATTGGTATCTATAAAAGGATTAGATGATATAGGTTTTCATGATGAGATAGAGGAGACAGGCGGGACACTTGTTGAAAATGCTCTTATAAAGGCTAGAGCTGTTTACATCAAGACTGGACAGAATGTTTTTTCTGATGATACCGGGTTGGAAGTATATGCCCTGGATATGGCGCCAGGCGTACATACGGCTCGATATGCTGGTGAGACCAACGATGCTGATGCCAATATACAAAAGCTGCTGAATGCACTTATGGAAAAACAGGATCGAAAGGCTAGATTTAGGACGGTTGTAGCATTGATATATGAAGGGGAAGAATACCTTTTTGAAGGTATCGTAGAAGGCAGAATCGCTGGTGATAAAGCAGGAGTAAAAGGTTTTGGTTATGACCCGGTATTTATACCCGAAGGCTATAAGCAGACATTCGCAGAGCTTGATGCAGAAATCAAAAATTCAATAAGTCATCGTTTCCTCTCCATAGAGGCTTTAAGGACCTTCCTTCAGGATCTGGCATAAAAAAAACCGTTCCCAAAAAATAGAAACGGTTTTTTATAGGTATTAACCCTGTATCTTAAGATTCGCCTTCAGTAGCTTCTTTGTCAACTTTACCTTTGATAGTAAGGTATGTATTGACAGGATCTGTATTAGCAGTGATAGTAACTCTTTTTGACTGAAGTCCACCACCGACTTTTCCTTTGTTCTTAGAATCGAACTGGACCTTGATAACACCAGACTCTCCTGGAGCGATAGGCTCTCTTGGCCAGTCAGGAACAGTACATCCACAAGATCCTTTAGCATTGCTGATGATTAGGGGCTCGTCACCAGTATTAGTGAATTTGTAATCGTGAACTACTTTTTCACCTTCCATCACCATACCGAAATCATATTCAGTTTGTTCGAACGCAATAGTAGTGATAGGTCCAGCAGGAACTGCAGACTCATCATTACCTAGTGGGTTAGCTGTTGGTGTTGGTGTGTTGACAGCCTGACCAGGTACAGAAGGAGTAGCTTCTGCTGAAGTGCTGGCTGAATCATTTTTACAAGCTGTGAAAAACAGCAAGCTGAAAGCAAATAAAAATCCTAAATTTTTCATGTCTGATGTTTTAAATTTTCAAAGTTGGGACAAATATATCCATTTAATGCAATTAAAGCTCGTGAAAGTACCTCATCACTATATCTTTAACAAGCGATTAACAATTGTTTTTTCAATGTTATAATTAATTTCTTTTTTCATGCTGATTACGCAGCCAATCCTCGAATTCGTCAAGCGGCATAGCATTGAGGCAATGGCTTATAGGCAGAGCGCCTTTACGTGCCGCCCAGACTCCCCATAAATTATCATCAATACCTTTTATACTATGCGCATCAGGGTTTATTGACAGCAGTACATTCTTAGAGACGGCATACTGAACATATCGCCAGTCAATATCAAGTCTAAGGGGATTGGCATTGATTTCTATAGCCACATCATGGTCGGCACAAGCATCTATGATCGCATACATGTCTAGAGGATAACCTTTTCGACTCAAAAGCAGTCGACCCGTCGGGTGTCCGAGGATGGAGGTAAATGGGTTTTCAATGGCTTTAAGAATTCTGCTTGTTGCTTTATTCTTATCCATTTTCAGGTTTGAATGCACCGAAGCAATGACGAGGTCTAACTCTGCCAGCACATCGTCAGGATAGTCCAGGTCTCCATTGCTCAGGATATCTGATTCAATACCGGAAAAGATACGAATGCCTTCATTCTGCTGATCCAGAAGGCGTAAAGCATCGCCTTGCTCTCTCAAGCGCTCAATTTCAAGCCCATTGGCATAGAATGCGGATTTGGAATGATCCGTCATTACAAAGTACTCATAGTTTTTTTCTTCTGCTGTAGATATCATTTCTTCGATGGTGTTTACGCCATCGCTGTATGTACTGTGATTGTGAATGCATCCCTTGAGCTGTTCAAGCTTGACAATATTGTTTTCTCCGGGATACTTCTCAATAAATTCAAGATTGCTGTCTTCCCTGAATTCAGGGATGTAATAGGGCAAGCCTTTGTGCTCAAAGACTTCTTTTTCAGAGTTGTATGCACGCTTTTGCAGCTTAATCTTCTGGAAGAAATTGCTGCCGGTACTTAATTCAACAAGATTATAATAGAAGTATTCCCTGGAACTTTGATAATACACTATGGGTGTTCCGTTAATTGTATTTCTTTCTTCACCATCCGTTAGTGTAAGTTTTCTGCAAAACTTCTGAAAACTCTTATTGTCTATTTCTCCGAGTATACATGCTTCAGAAATAATAGGATTTTTCATATGTAGTTCACCGCAAAAACTGAACAGTTTTTCAGGATAAGCCGCTTTAAGCCCTTCGAGCAATAATTCCATATCGGGAATGATCCTGGCATAGAGCTGTTTGTCCGAGGACTCTATAAAGTATTCAAGCTGCTGTTTAATATTTTCCTGGGTTTTGGCTCCAAAGCCTTTCAGGTCAATTAATCTGTTTTCATTTACAGCGTACAGGAGTTCGCCGGCTGATTCTACACCCAAGTCTTTCCATATGACTCCAATTTTTTTAGCCCCTAAGCCTTTAATACCTAGCATTTGAACGATCCCTTCTGGTGTAATATCGAGCAGTTTTTCAATGTTTTTCAGGCTTCCGGTTTCTATGAGTTCAGTGATTTTTGCTGTGATTGCCTTTCCAACGCCGGGTAAAGCGGATATTTCTGATTCATTAAGCTCGGTTAACTCTCTGGGCAGTTTTCTGATATTAAGGTACGCGTTGTTATAGGATCTGATTTTAAAGGCATTCTCTTCATGAAGTTCCATGAGGGATGCCAGAAGTCTGAACTTGAACGCAATTTCCTTGTTTGTCATATCGTCTTTAATGTTTCAAGCTCTAGAGCTCAATAATTTTTGTCATAAATTTTCGAATCTGCTAAATTCGCATGAATTTTGCACAGATCTTATACATATAGCATCTGTAAATAGATGTAAATGAAATTTTTAAAAGAAACAAATTGAAAGCAATATTGCTTAATTTCCTAAGCTAAATGATAATAAAAATGAGAACGATACTTTTATTTTTCAGTTTATCTTTTTTTGCAGCATGCAGTGGATCTGTAAACAGTGGAGCGGCAGCCAATCTTGAGGGTTATGAAACCGAATTGGTTAAGGGAACCCAAATCACTAAGGCAATCAAACGGGATGCAGCTGGTGATATCGTTGAGACAGGTTATGTTAGTAATGGAAAACGCAATGGTGTATGGTTAACATTTTATCAGGCTGAAAATGCAGGTAAGATAAAGACAATGGCTTCCTATTCTGATGGCATACTATCCGGGCCCTATCTTGAATACAGCAATAGGGGCCAAATAGAAACCGAAGTGTACTACGAAAACAATATGTATAATGGCCGTTTTGCTACCTATAAATTCGGTCGTATGGAAAAAGAAATGAACTATATAGACAATCAGCTTGATGGTAAGTCTATGGAATACAATAACAGGGGTGAAATTCAAAAAGAGGTGAATTTCAAAAACGGTAAGCAACACGGCCTAATGCGATATTATAATGATGAAGGAGAAGTTGTGATGGAATATGAATACAAGAATGGTGAGAAAATAAGTGGGGGAATGGTTGAAAGGAACTAGATACCGACTTAAGATGATAAACGGCGCCTGTAGGATGAATGCTTTCTCTTCAGGCGTTTTTTTTATATTACAAATACAACATCTGCTTCGTTCATATTACAAGTATTTAAATGTATATTTGTAATGGTTATCAAGTAAGAAAGCGGATTAATGAATATTTCTACTCAGCATATATTTGAATCTCATTTATTGGAATCAGCTCCTGAAAAACTGTATATCGGTTTTAAGGAAAGACGCAAATGCCTCAATCATGTATTCTGGACAGTCTATAATGAATTGTCAAAGGGCAATAAAGTTTTATTGATTGTCAGGGATGAGGATGAGCTGGAATATCTGAATTATTTTTTATCGCGCTATCAGCTTCAGCAACTTTCGCTGGTTGTTGACGGACGCGGTGAAGCACAGCTGTCCTATACCCTTAGCAGGCTGGAAAAAAGAGAGGATCTTCAACTTGACATGAGAGCCTTTGAGCAGATTGGCAGCACACTCGATGATAAGATTCGAAAGCTGGAGGAAAATCTAGAGCGTCATTACGAATCCTGTCTGGGTAATGTCTCACTGGTGGGGGCAGGACTGAATGTGACTGACTTCAAGGTGAGGGAATTGAAGTCCAGGCTTTATCCGGAAATAGCAGTCAATGACTTCAGGGTAAAGAAAAAAATGATCGAGACGGCTGTTTCAATGTATCAACCCGAATACAGGTACAATAACAGTTTTGAGCTTTTTAACAAAGATGTATTTCGGCGATATGACATACAGGATGTTCTTGGGATCATAAAGGAATGTGTTGAAGAGCTGGAAAAACTGGGAAGCAAGTTTGAGGACATATATCAAACTGTATTCAACCAAATCCAGAAATCCTACCTAAAGGATATCAATGAAATTAAACTCAAGTTGCGTAAAATTAAAACACTGACGCAAGAGAGGGGGAAGCTTATCGACGATACTTTGCAAAAGAAGATTGAATTTCATTCAAGAGAACTGTTCGATATTCTTGACGATTCCGATAAATATTCCGGTGATAGCATCAGGGATATGGAAGCGTTGGACTGTCTTATCAAGGCGCGTGTTAAATACAATAATGAAAGAGTAGCCTGCCTGATGACAGAAACTGTGATGAAGCTGAATACCAACAATTCAGAGTATGATTTGGCTTCGATATTTAATGCCTGTCGGGAACTCATGACAAGGATTAATGAATATGGTCTTTTTAACGAAAATGTAGAACGTTTTTGCTTCAGTTTCAGTCAATACCGCAGCTGGCTTTCTGATATGCTGCATTTATGCAGAAAGGCAGATTACCTTATGAGCTTCGAAAAAGGACTTTTAGCCTGGTATATGATGCTCAATGATTTGGGAGATAATGACAGGCATCTAGTCCTCGAGCTTATGGATATTGGAGAGGACTGGATGAGTACTTTTGAAGAGGCTTTTCTCAAATCTTTTGTCAAAGCAAAGACGGCTGAATTGGATAATCTTAGCAGGATGCATGACCCCTTCATGTTGCTATGGGAAGATTATGCGTCCAAAGCACACCACAATATTTACAAGCTTTTTGATGCTCGGCAAGGGCAGATGCATTGGGAGGGAGAAATGCCTTCCAATTGGAACCAGCTGTTTGAATCACATGCGCAGCAATTGCTAAATCGTTTTCCATTAATCATGCTTAAATCTGATTTTATCGATGGAAAAGATTCAAAGCTTTATTCTTATTGCGATGAGGTCGTATGCATTAATTGCACGCCTGATCTGAAAAAACTTCAAGAATGTAATAACTTCCTTATCGCGAGCTATGACGAACATGTTGACTCGGTCATTTTTCCTCAGGTTAAACGAATTCCGCTTTGTGCAACACGCCAGATAGATGGTGTGCATTTCAATGTAAACAGGAGTTCGCATTTTCTTAATGCGTCAGAGCTTAACAATCTTTCCTCATACCTGGCTTTTGGTCTTAATTATTTCAGGAAAGACATCAGGATATTTCAGACGCGAGATTATTCCATAGTTTCCATCCTGGCTTATGACAGGAACAGGAAATTGCTTGAGCTGGAGGGCCTGGCCCTCAAGGAAATATTTACACATGATGAGCAAGTTAAATTGCTGCCGGGGATATTCAGTGATACAGATCGTAAACCAGTGGTATTGATTGAAGACGAAATATTAAATCCGTATATGCCCGAAAAGCTTGTTCATCAGAAGCTCTTTATTGAAGAAATGCGTACCGGTGGCATCCAGGTGATTTCAATTGATAATTATGAGATGCTGAGTCGTGGCGTGGATACTTTCGAATCGATTATTCGCAAAAGCCTTGGCAAGTCTTCACATATTGAAGTCAATGATTAAACTGAAGCTGGAAGATTATCATGATTATTTAAAGATCCAGGAGGATGCTGGTCGCCGGTCAATCTTTGATCCTGTACGCAAAAAATATGTGTCTGTACAACCCGAAGAGTTGGTTCGGCAAAGCTGGATCGCCCTTTTACATGAGAGCTACAATATCCCGTATTCCGTACTTGCCGTAGAAAAAACCATCATGCTGAATGGCATATCACGTCGCTATGACCTCGTCTTTTTTACAAAAGCCAGGCCATCTGTACTATTTGAATTCAAGAGTTTTAACACAGCCTTGAAACCCGAAGCTGCCTTCCAGGCTGCCCAATATAATCTCAAGCTCGAAGTGCCTTACATTGTAGTCAGCAATGGGCTTGAGCATCATGCCTTCAAAGTGGATTACAGTTCAAAGTCCACATCACCCTGTGACAGCCTTGATTTTCTCCTTGACTATAGCAAAACCTAGCAGTCGGAAAAATTATTTTAAAGCTTATATTTGATAGCTATCTTGTGTTTTTGATAACCTGAGAAAAAGACATCGTTGGAAGGAGATAGGATCTTACTTACTGGAGCCAATGGACAGATAGGCACGGAGTTGACTATTGAATTGCAAAAAATATATGGCGAGGATAATGTTATTGCAACAGATATCCGTGAGCCATCTGAAAGAATTTCCAGATTTGAAATTCTCGATATACTTGACAGTTCAAAACTTGACGCATTTATAGCTGAAAATAAAATCAGTCAGGTGTATCACCTTGCAGCCTTGTTGTCTTCAAAGGGTGAAGAAAACCCTGCCTTTACTTGGAAACTCAATTTCGATGCTTATATAAAATTGCTTGAAATTGGAAGGGACCGCCAGTTAAAAAAAATCTTTTTTCCAAGCACCATAGGTATCTATGGTCCTACCACCCCTAAACAGGATACACCTCAGAACAGCTCTTTCGAACCGGCTACAGTCTATGGCATCTCTAAGTTTACCGGAGAGCTATGGAGCGATTACTTCAACAAACGCTATGGGCTTGATGTGCGGGGACTCAGATATCCCGGTGTCATCAGTCATAAGGTACGACCAGCAGGAGGAACTACAGACTTTGCTGTTGAAATTTTTTTCGATGCCAGGGAAAAGTCAAGTTATAACTGTTATCTTAAAGCCGGCACGCGTCTTCCAATGATGTATATGCCGGATGTTATGAAAGCTACGCTTGAACTTATGCATGCAGATCGATCAAGCATCAGTACCTCAATGGCCTACAATATACATGGCTTCTCTTTGAGTCCGGAGGAACTGGCCGCTGAGATCAAGAATTATTTACCAGATTTTGAGATAAGTTACAATCCGGACCATAGACAAGCGATAGCGGACAGCTGGACAGAAAGTATAGACGACAGCCTGGCAAGAAGGGATTGGTCCTGGAACGCCGAATACGATATGACTTCCATGGTTAAAGATATGATTGAACAAATGATCAAATAATACGACAGCTATGAAGTCAGTTTTACATGTATTTTACCTTGTTATTCTAATTTCATTTACTTCAAGCCTAATGGCCCAGGATTCGGGGATTAAAGGGATCATTCTGGATGAAGAAACTAAGGATGTGTTGATCGGTGCCAATATTGTCGTTGGCGATTTGGCGACTATAACATCCATTGATGGTAACTTCTCATTAAATCTGGAGCCGGGTGATTATATCTTGCAGATAAGTTATGTGGGTTATGAAACATTTGAAATGCCTGTCACGGTAGAGCCTGGACACTTTACAGAGGTGAACCAGGTGCTGAGCTTTTCTGCCAATATTCTTCAAACGGCAACAGTTACCGGATCAAAAAATGAAAAATCCCTGGCCCTGTCGCCAGTTAGCATTAATGTGGTTAAGCCACAACTCCTTGAAAACACCAATACGGTCAATATAACCTCACTGCTAGATAAGATTCCAGGTGTTCAGATCATCGATAATCAGGCCAATATCCGAGGAGGCTCTGGATGGTCCTATGGAGCAGGAAGTCGTGTTCTGCTTTTGATAGATGATATTCCGGCATTACAGGCTGACGCTGGCAGACCGTCCTGGGGAGACATTCCTGTTGAAAATATAAGCCAGATAGAGGTTCTAAAAGGTGCTTCTTCTACTTTATATGGTTCGGCTGCGCTGAACGGCATTATCAATATACGCACAGGATATGCAACGGCGGAACCCATCACCAAGGCCAATGTCAGTTACACAAGTTATATGAGTCCCAAAGACCTGAATAAGAAATGGTGGTCAGATGCTCCTCGAAAAACCAACATCGGCATAGTTCACAAGCAGAAATTCGGCAAACTTGACGTAGTTGCTAATGGCTTTTATGAAGATTTTGACAGCTATTTGCAGGATGGCTTTGATGAAAAAATGAGGTTATCGGCCAATTTGAAATACAGGCTCAATGACAGGGTTAACTTTGGGCTGAACACAATGCTCAACCTGGCTGAATCAGGGAATTTTTTCCTCTGGAGAAATGGGAGCAATGCTATATATACAGCATACGAGGGTACCTTCCTGGAAAGCGATAGTCGCAGGTATTATCTAGATCCCCAGCTTACCATCTACGACAGGAAGGGTAACAGACATAAGATACTTGGACGATATTATTATATAAATAATGACAATAATAACAATCAGTCCAACTCTTCAAGTTCCTGGTATAGCGAGTACCAGTTCTCAAGAAATTTTGAAAAACAAAACCTGAATCTGACTTCAGGATTGGTAGGCTATTTTACCACATCTAATTCCGAGATTTTTCAGGATATAGCTCTCCGCCATAATAATGCATCTGCCTATGTTGAGGTCGATAAGGAGATTATCGAAAACCTGACAGTGACTGCCGGTTTGCGTATGGAGTATAATGTTCAGCTAAGCCCCGAAGTATTTCTTGGGGATACCATTCCTGATGGCAAGGTTGATGAATCCAAATTGATTAGTCGGTTTGGTGTGAATTATGCCATTGGTGAAGGTACATTCCTGAGGGGTTCCTGGGGCCAGGGCTATAGGTTCCCGACGCTTCTTGAACGGTTTATAGAAACAGGTGTTGGCGGGTTTTATGTTTTTCCAAATGTAAACCTTCAATCAGAGTCCGGATGGTCAGCAGAGCTTGGTATCAAGCAGGGTTTGAAAATCAAGACTTGGGAAGGATTTCTCGATCTTGCGGTCTTTTGGTCCCGATACAAAAACATGACCGAGTTTTCAGTTCAAATTGATGATATGATGCGGGCAGGGTTTCAGTCCAAAAACGTGGGGGATACTGAAATCAAAGGCTTTGAAGTCAATTGGGTAGGACGCTCGGTCTTCCTTGGCATTCCTGTGAATATACTTGCTGGTTATACATACCTGGATCCACGTTATCAGGATTTTGAAAACAATGAACCTGTTCTCAGTTCAATCAGTATACCAATAGGTGAAACAGAAAAGCAGAATATTCTAAAGTATCGCAACAGGCATAATTTTAAAATTGACATTGAAGCCTTCCTTGATAATTTTTCTGCTGGTTTCTCCTACAATTACACCAGTACTACGGAGACAATTGATCAATTGCTTGGCAGTTTGGGACAGATCCGACTTTATCGCATTGCCAACCCTGGAGGATTCAATAAGATGGATGGTCGTCTAGCCTATGACTTTGGCTTTATCAAGTGCAGCGTCCTGATGGAAAATATTCTCAATGAAGAAATCACCTACAGACCTGGTCTATTAGAAGCACCAAGGAGCATAGGGCTACGTCTTGACTTTGAGATTTAATGTCCTAATCACAATTTTATTTTTATGGAAATCTGGGGCATTGAGGGTTAAGGTTTAAAGCTTCACATTTCCTTAAATAACTCTTGTCCGCCAGAAACGTTATTGATTATAAAAGCAATGAAAATGTACATATTAACTGTAGTACTGGCACTGTCATTTTGTTTTTGTAAAAATGATCACTCTGCCGTAAAGGAATCCATACATACTAAGGCAACTGAAGAGTACATACGGGAGTCCGACAAGCATCCGATGCCATCTACTAGTGACAGCGATGAGTATCAAGCTGAATTTGAGGTCAATATCGAGAATCCAGTTACTGCTCAAAAGTCTGTAAATAATCAAAGCAAAGTCGAATCTGTTGAGGAAGTCAGGCTGGTTGATTCCATGCCTGCAAGGGAGGAATCGGCAGAATATGGGGATAAGTTAGAGCAGGTAGATGCCGGTGCTTCGGTCGCGGAAAGCGAGGAGGCTGGACCTGAAGAATTATACGACGCCTTGCTGAGAAAGTATGTAAGCACTGATGGAAGAGTCGATTACAGAGCCATGAAATCGAAGGTTTCTGATCTGGATCAGTACCTGGACTGGCTTGAAGAGCAAAAGCCTTCTGCCATGACTCGCGATGAGGCACTGGCATACTGGATCAATGCCTATAATGCATTCACGATTAAATTCATACTGGACAAATATCCTGTGTCCAGCATTACAGAATTGGATGGCGGAAATCCCTGGGATGTAAAACGCATTAAACTGGACGGAAGAACATTATCACTGAACCAGATTGAAAATGAGATAATCAGGCCACAATTCAATGAGGCTAGAATTCACTTTGCCGTGAATTGTGCTGCCAGGTCCTGTCCCCCTTTGATGAATAAAGCCTGGACGGCACAAAGTCTTGAGGAAGATCTTGAAAGACAAACACGACAGTTTATTAACAATAGTAAATTCAATGTCATCTCCTCGGGTAGCGTCAAGATTTCTAAAATCTTTGAATGGTATGCTTCCGATTTTGATGGGCTTATTTCTTATTTGAATCGCTATACAAATAGGCGTGTCAATGATGATGCCATGGTCGAATACCTTGATTATGACTGGGCTTTGAATTCTTTATGATATGGAAAAACTTAAAGCAGTATTTCTAGATGCGCACACCCTTGATCCGGGTGATAATGATATGAGTATCTTAAATAGTATTGTTGATCTGACGAGTTATCCAAGAACAGATAAATCAGAGATTATTGAACGATCACATGATGCTGACATCCTTATTGTTAACAAATGCAAGATAGAAAGCGAAACTATAGAGCAAATTCAAGGACTAAAGTTGATCCAGGTAGCAGCCACGGGATTTAATAATGTAGATATTCAAAGTGCCGCTTCCAAAGGTATTCCTGTCTGCAATATAAGCGGTTATAGTACCTCATCGGTTGCGCAGCACGTTTTTGCTATGCTCCTGGCGTATTTTAATGAATCTAGGCGATATAGTCAGGAGGTGTCTCAGGGTAGCTGGTCTTCTATCAATGATTTTTCATATTGGCATGCTCCAATCAAGGAATTGGCGGGTAAAAAGCTGGGTATACTTGGGTATGGGGATATCGGAAAGGCCGTAAGCCGTATTGCACTGGCATTTGGCATGCAAGTGCTTGTATCCCATACCCGGAAGCTTGAAGATATGGATGGCCTGTATTTTGTAAAGCAAGAGGAGATGTTCAGAGCGTGCGATATCATTACTCTTCATGCCCCTTTGAACGAAGCAACAAAGCACATCATCAACAGGCACAATATTAATCTAATGCAAGCTCACGCTGTTTTGGTAAATACAGCAAGGGGTGGATTGGTCAATAATGCTGATCTGAAGAAAGCCCTTGAAGCAGGTAGGATAGAAGCTGCCTTGCTGGATGTTCTGGATCAGGAACCGCCTGATGCTTCACACCCGCTACTGAATTTGGATAATTGTTATATCACCCCGCATCAGGCCTGGGCCAGCCTGGAATCCAGGCAGCGATTGCTGTCCATGTTGTATGACAGTATAAGTGCTTTTATTTCAGGAAAAACATTAAACCGGGTTAACTAGTGCTGGAATGCGTATAACTTGGCCAGGGTAAATCAAATTCGGATCCTTAATAACTTCCTTGTTGGCCTCAAAAAGTATGTTGTATTTAAGTGGATCCCCGTAAAACTTCTTCGCTATCTTTGAAAGAGAATCACCCTTTTGTACTTTATAGAACTCTGTATGAGCTTCCTCCCCCAATAATGAGATGCGATCCTCAACATTTTCAATACCATCTACATTACCCAAAATCAGTATGGCCTTTTCTCTGTCCGCGGCTGATTTTGTTTCTCCGTATACTTTGACGGTTTGACCCTCCAGTTCTACTTCCAGCTGATTGATTTTAAGTCCGGCGCTGTAAAGCATGCCCTCAAGGATACCTTCCTGTCTTTGGTTTTGCATTTCCTTGCTGCGTTGTTTTTTGCGAGCCGTCAGGGTAGACTTTTTAAGATATGCTTCTCCGGCAGATTTTATGAATGAAAATATACCCATATTTTTTTTTGGTTAAGGTAGCTTAAAAATGCTTAAATGTCCCATAAATAAGGGCTTGGCAGATATAAATAGCCCGATATGATTTAAATATTTATTGTACATTTACGCGTTGTATGAATTGGCGAATAATCAAACTAATATTTCTATTTGTTGTTCTGGCGCCTGTCCAGGATACTATAAGTATGGAAAAGGGTACCGAAGAGTCATCCGACTCCCAGGATCACCTGAGCAGCCAATCTATAGCAGCTACGTCTGAATCACATCAGTTTGACAGAAGCGTAAAGAATTTTGAGCGTAAACAGTCAAACAAATCACAAAAACGACAGCAAAGCGATTTTTTTGCCGGATTCCAGTCGGAACCGATTAAGCAAAGTGCATACCATTGCGGGGGTGCTTGTTCCTCTAATCAATTCGGAGAAGCGAAAATCAGTTCAGATCTTTTGAAATTCTGTTACAGGTCCAAATCTTCCCGTTCTTTGCCGGACTTGGCTTAATTTCTTCATTGGATAATATTGATTTTACTCTAAGTCAATAAGTTACATATTATACTTTATTTTAATATTTATTGTAAAAACAAAACCATTATTCTGCTATATTTGCAGACATTTTTAAAAAATTCAAATCATGCAAGGAAAAGGATTAATCAAACTCTTTTTTGTTCTATTGGTAGCAGTAACATTGCTCCAGATATTTTACACCTTTCCAACAAGGAAAGTAGAACAGGACGCCAATCGTTATGCAAAAGAATTTGTCGACAATAACCCCGGGCTTGATGCCTATGAAGCTGAAAAGCGAGCCCGATTTCAATACCTGGACTCAGTCGGTACTGAGGATATTCTGAATGTGCCTCTTCTTGGTTCATTTACTTATGAAGAGCTAAAATCTAAGCAGCTTAACCTGGGTCTTGACCTGAAAGGCGGTATGAGTGCTGTTCTTCAGGTGGATCTTAAGGATTTGCTTATCCGATTAAGCGGTGATAATAAGGATCCAAACTTTTTGGCGGCACTGGATGCTGCTGAAAAAGCACAGGAAAATTCTCAAAGGGATTTCATCTTCCTGTTTGGTCAGGAATACGAAAATATGGAAGGCGCCAGGCCTTTATCAAGGATTTTCAGAAGAGACGCGAGCCTGGGTGACAAAATCAATATCGAAACCAGCAATGGTGAAGTTATCCGTCTGCTCAGGGAAAAGGCGACGGAGACGGTTGATCTTACGTTTAAAAGGCTAAAGCAAAGAATTGACAAGCTGGGTGTAACGCAACCCAATGTAACGCTTGACCCACAAAGGGACCTTATCCTTGTAGAGATGCCGGGCATCGAAAACCCTGAGAGAGCGAGAAACTTTCTTCAGGCCAGCGCAGCTCTAGAGTTTTGGGATACCTACAGAAATACGGATCCAGGTGTAGCCGGAGCATTCCAGGCAGCTGATGAAAGACTCAGGCAGGCATCTAGTGAAGACCTTGTTGATCAGCCGATTGAATACGATACAATTTACACACCGGTACTTGATGAAAATGGAAACGAGACCGGTGAGCAAAATATGGAGATCGTTGAAAGAGCGAATACAGGTGTTTCACAGGACGGTCCTCTTTTGAAGTTGCTGACATTGAATGACGGCAGAGGGGGAGAGTTGACATGGAGTGCAACAGTTATGGGATTTGCTGATAAAAACAAGATGAATGCTATTGATGAGATGTTGAATCGCAACAATATCAGGTCTTTGTTTCCATCTGATTCAAAGTTCATGTGGTCAAGAAAACCCTTTACAACTGTTGATGGTGAAGAGACCAGAAAATACATGCTTTATCTTCTGAAAACACCTCCTAACAAAAAGCCAGTCCTTGAAGGTGATGTCATTACAAGGGCTGATCACGCACCGAACCCTGTCACAGGCGAAATGGCGGTTAACCTTTCTATGAATAATAAGGGAGCCAAGATATGGGGAGAAATGACGACGCGCGCAGCCAACAACGGTAACAGGGAAGTTGCTATTTGTATTGACAACGAGGTCATCTCTGCACCATCGGTAAGAGGTCCTATTACTCAGGGTAATACAGAGATTACAGGAAACTTCAGTGTTCAGGAAGCCGCCGATTTTGCCAGTCTTCTTGAGGTGGGTAAGCTTCCAGCTAAAGTAGATTTAATACAGGAAGATACGGTAGGCCCTTCATTGGGTGCAGCAAATATCAACAGCAGTATCAGGGCTTTGATTGTTGGATTCAGCCTCGTACTCCTCTTCATGATATTCTATTATGCCGGAGGCGGTATCATCTCTATCATCGCTCTTTTACTTAACCTATTTTTCATCTTTGGTGCCCTGGCATCTTTCGGTACGGTATTGACACTACCGGGTATAGCAGGAATTATATTGACAATAGGTATGGCGGTTGACGCTAACGTGATCATTTTCGAGAGGATACGGGAAGAATTGCGTGCAGGTAAGACTATCCTGGCATCGATAAGCGATGGTTTCAGGAATTCCTATTCGGCGATTATAGATGCCAACGTAACGACAATCCTTGTAGCCATTGTCCTGGCATATTTCGGTATGGGACCGATTAAAGGATTTGCTGTGGTCTTGATTATAGGTGTGCTTACTTCTTTATTTACGGCCGTTCTCATTGGTCGCATGATCATTGACTGGTGGATGAAAGGAAAAGCAGACAGATCTATGAGCTTCTGGACAGGTATGACTCAGAATTTCCTGGCTAATCTAACAATCGACTGGATTGGTAAGCGAAAGATTGCATACAGTATTTCTGGTCTGGTACTGATTATTGGATTTGCTTCGATGTTTACCAAGAAATTTGACCTGGGTGTCGACTTCAAGGGTGGTTATTCCTATAACATCGAATTTGACGAATCTCTGGGCGTAGATGCCCAAACATTGAGAAGTGGCTTAACAGAATACTTTGGTTCAGAGCCTGTCGTCAAAGCGGTTGATACAGAAAACACATACAATGTAGTTACTTCTTACCTTATAAATGATAAATCTGATGATGCAGCGGAGAGAGCGGTTGCCAAGCTTCATGAGGGGATAGTAAATATCACAGGTTCGAATGTGAGTTTTGGCGACTTCAAAACCACGGATTCAAGAACATCGACACATGTCATCAGTTCAAGTAAGATTGGTCCTACGATTGCAGATGATATCAAGAATAGTGCCTTCTATGCAGGTATCTTTGCACTCCTGATCCTATTCTTGTACATCTTTATCAGGTTTAACAAGTGGCAATACAGTTTGGGTGCTGTTGCTGCCTTGTTCCACGATTCAATGATTATCCTAGGTATTTTCTCACTAAGCTGGGGTGTACTTCCATTCTCACTGGAAATAAACCAGGCTTTTATTGCTGCATTGTTGACCGTTATTGCATACTCGATCAACGATACCGTGGTTGTATTTGACCGTATCAGGGAATACCTTGGTATATATACATCAAAATCCACAGACGAGGTTCTCAACCTGGCTATCAACAGTACTTTCAGCCGAACATTAATTACCTCACTTACAACTATGGTTATGCTTCTGCCTCTATTCATTTTTGGAGGAGGGTCAATCAGAGGATTTGCCTTCGCTATCCTTATAGGTATCATAGTAGGTACATACTCTTCAATTTTCGTAGCTACTCCTATTGTCAGGGATTTAAGTAAGGAATTGAAGGCTTCTCAAAAGGCATCAGCCAGCAACAGCTTTTCAAAAGCAGCGGCTAAAGCCAAATAAGTAGATATTAAATCTATAGATATAAAAACCCTGGCCATCGTGCCAGGGTTTTTTATTTTTGATCAGGATGCGCAAATCGAAATTCAAAAAACACATTGATCAGCTGGAAGAGGACGATCTTCGCGATGAATTGCTTGGCCTGTACGATAAGCTTGAAGAAGTCAGGCATTATTACCAAATGGAGCTGGGCTCGCAGGAAGAAAGGGAAAAGCGGTATGTAAAAGCACGCAAAGAGATCGAAGCCAAGTATAAAACAAAAAGCTTCAGGAAGCCGCGAAGACCAAGGATACAGAAAGTGAAGAAAATTCTTTCAGAGTTGGAAAAGCTTTCTGTTTTTAGCTATGAACTTATTGATATCTATTTGTTTGATGTAGAGACTGCGCTCAATTTTGTGCGCAAGTATGATTATTTTACCCAGGTTCTCTATAACAATATCAGTACATCATTTGAAAAGGCCATCCAGCAGATCCATTTAAATCTCATGCATGAGAAATACTCGGAGCGCTGCGAAAATATTCTGGTACTGAGTCGTTATATACCCGAGCTGCATTGTAACTTGAAGGCTATAAGCCAAGATTGTTCTGTGAATGATAAGAAGAATATATAAAAGCCCTTTTGTTTTATTCTACGCCTGGACTTTTTGCCTGATGCTTTCCTGCACGGTTACTAAGCCTGTTAAAACAGGCGAAATGGCATTCCAGGTCAAGCAATTTGAATGGGCAATTGAATTGCTTGTAAAAGAGTTTGAAAGTACCCGTGTCGAAACCGATAAAGCACGCAAAGCAAGACTACTGGGGCTTTCTCACGACATGCTCAATAATTACGGCGAAGCACTCCAGTGGTATGATGTCGCTGATCAATATTATCAATCGGAACGCTCTTCCCTGGAGCTGGCACAATCTCTCAAGAAAAATGAACGGTACAGGGATGCAGCCCAATTGTATGCCGAAATGCATAGTAAGTATAGGAATCAGGACTACCGTAGAGAATCTGTTTTTTGCCAGGATGCCATCAAACAGCAGGAAAGAATCAACGAATTTAAAGTTGAATCATTCCAGGTCAATACAGCTGCTGCAGATTACAGTCCCGTTTTGTTTGAAGAGAATTTTATTATTTTCTCGTCTGACCGGGACGGAAGTACAGGCAATAAGACATACAAATGGAATGGAAGATCGTTTTCGGATTTGTATGTTTCGGATAGGAATGGGCGCCAGATTTATGGTTTTGACGCGATCATCAATACCGAAAGCAATGAAGGGACTGTCTGTTTTACAAAGGATTTTCAGGAAATATTTTTTACGCGTTGCGTTTCCACGGAGACGCGCGATCAAACTTGTAAGATTTATTACAGCCAACGACCCAATGGTTTTTGGCTGGAACCGGAACCTCTCATGTTTTTCGATGATAATACCAATTTTGGTCAACCATGCCTCATAGAGGAGGATAGTGTTCTTATATTTTCGGCAAAGCTCCCCGGTTCCGATAATTATGATTTATATGCCTCTGTAAGACTTGGAATGGGCTGGAGTGAAGCTGTGTTGATGCCATCCAGCATTAATACAACACGCGATGAAAAATTTCCTACCAGTTATAAGGATACACTTTTCTTTTCTTCCAATGGCCATATGGGTTACGGCGGGCTGGATATATTCAGTTCATATTTAAGAAGCGATGGGTCCTGGACATCTGCAAAAAATGCGGGTATACCTATCAACAGTGGTGCTGATGATTTTGGTCTGATTATCTTGGAAGATCAAAACGGGAATAACAATATAATTGCTCAGGGTATGTTCAGTTCGGCTCGTAATACGGGTATGAATGATGACATCTTTAAATACATACATTACCGAATTGAAAAAGAGGAAGTGACTGAGGATATTGCAGTCAATGAGGATACAAGCTTGGACAAGGAATACTTAATTTACCTGTCCGGTAGGGTAGTTGAGAATATTTATGAAAATGGCGATCCCAACGCTGATATTATAAGTAAAGAGCCTATAGACAATGCCCTTGTTCAAATCCGGTTTGAACTCGATACAATCAATGAAGTCGCTGAGAATGGTTTATTTCTGCACAAGCTGAGTACTGATCAAACCCACACATTGATCGTCAAATCACGGGATCACCTGAGTAAGCAGGTGAAAATTCAAATACCGAATTTTGAGAGTATACGATCAGATACGACGATCAGCGTCGAGATAGCCCTTGACAGAATTGTCTATGACAAGGAAATTATAATTTCCAATGTGTATTATGATTTTGATAACTGGGATATCAGATCTGATGCCGAACCGGCTCTGGATTCACTCTATGAAGTGCTATTAATCAACCCCCAGCTGAACATTCAATTGGCTTCGCATACAGATTGCAGGGGGGAAGAATTATACAATCAGGAATTGTCCAGAAAACGTGCAGAATCAGTAGTTGAATACCTGGAAACGAAGGGCCTGGATAAGACCAGGTTTACGGCTGTGGGATATGGAGAACGCCGTCCTTCTGTTGATTGTGTGTGCCAGGATTGTACCGAAGAGCAACATCAGGCCAACAGGAGAACGACCTTTACTATTCTGAAACTTTAGTTTGTTTTAATTGCCTGAAGCGACAGGCGTTTCAAGGACATGCATGTCAGCAATAAGCACAGCTGGAGATTCCATGAATTTGACCTCCATAATGTAAGAACCCGGACTAAAATCCCTTTGTGGAAGAATAATGAGATCCGATCCCATGACATTATATCCTTTATGGCTGTTAGATGCTGTTTCAACAGTTCTAAGAGACTTTATTGCTTTGCTTGAGCGAATCTTTATGACTTCCCTGTTCTCCTCATATTTCATACTGAATTCAAAATCAAGTTTATCAGCATTTCGCATTTTGATGATAACCGTTTCGTTTTCGCTTGTTGGCTCTGGCATTAAGTCATTGAATAGAGCATGGGAGATAAAGTTCAGCGAGATTAATAAGCTTATGAATAATTGCATGGATTTTGTTTTTCTGTTTAGATTCAAAATCCATACCAATAATTAGATTTTTTAGCCTTCTGACTCATGTTTGGATATGCTCCAAGAGTTGCTGTTCCAAATACGGAGTTACTTTACCATATAGTCTATTTGGTTAATTGACTTTAAACTGCTGGTTTACAAGGTTTTGTAATTAAAATAGGATAAACTGGCTGAGAAGTTTTTACTTCATTGCTAAATAAAGAATTTTAGACTATGAAAGAGATAATCATCCTGAGTCCGGCTCTCCTGCTGTCTATAATAAGTCAGCTTTGATGTCTTTTGGGTATAATTTTCATATGTCTCAGCGACCCATTGATTTTGCACACTGGAGTCTTTTGATGGCTTCTTTGTTGATGCTTGTACTGTGGAAAGTCATTCCTGAATATACGACTAAAGGGCCTGGACTACTATTGATGAGCATTGGAGTCGTGGGCGTTATCGATATGTGTACACTGGATATTTTATGGTGAGCCTTGCGCAGCAATCCGCAATTAAAGGATGATCTTTTTAAGAATAAGATGCAGCATGCCTCAATCCGGATTCCTTTCTTGATTGCAGGTCCAAGCCTTTTTAATTCTGTTTTGGCTTTAATAAGCTATGCCCTTATAAAGCGCTATATGTGGCAGGTCTTAATATTAAATATCGGGGCACTGATGGTTGGATAGTGACATGTGGCTTTGCAAAACAGGTTTATATTTGTGATTGGAGCAGTTTTTCTACTGGCTCCTGTTCTATCCATCGTCTTGTGGAGCAGAAATTCTGACATACCTGTATAATCAATCTACAAATTGGTACCCCACGCCGTGAATGGATTTGATGTGCCTGGGGTTTTTGGGGTCATCCTCAAAACGTTTTCGCAAAACAGCTATAAAGTTATCTATCGTCCGCGTAGAAGGGTATACATCATACCCCCATACCGCTTTTAGAATGTCCTGTCTTGACTGTACCGCATGGCTGTTATTGATAAGGAACTTTAGAATATGTGTTTCTTTCTGGCTGAGTGAGAATTCTACTTCAGCTTTTTTTCCTGAGAAGCTTTTAAAGTTGATACAACAATCACCAAAATGTACAACATCCAGATCAGATTTAAGGGCATCTTTCGACTTTCGCTCCAGCAGTTTCTGTATTCTGAGTAGCAATTCTTCGATTTCAAAGGGCTTGTTAAGGTAGTCATCAGCTCCTGTTTTCAGGCCTTGTATTCGATCGGTGGAGGTGTCCTTTGCAGATATTATAATCACAGGAATATCCTGGTCCTTTACCCGGATATTCTTGAGAACATCCATCCCACTGAGTTGTGGCAGCATTAAATCCAGGATCAGTAAGTCAAAGTGTTCCGAATTTATTTTGTCCAGGGCGGTCACTCCATCATGCACGCTGACGACTTCAAAATCCTCCATCTCCAGGTTGAGCTGGATGATTTTCCTCAAGCTTTCTTCGTCTTCAACCAGTAATAACCTTTTGTTCATTATGAAAAGCTTATTTTAAAAATAGTGCCTGAGGGTTCCTTGTTGAGGATATCCAATTTTGCACTATGTGCCCGGCAGATTTCACGAACAATAAATAATCCTAGGCCGGTGCCTTTGGAAACCCTTTCATCTTCATTGCCTATCCTGTAGAATTTATCAAGGACTTTTTTCTTTTCTTCCTCCGCGATACCCGGCCCGTTATCTGATATGCTTAAGTAAATTTGTTCTCTTATGCGTCCTATATTAATGTCAACAGTCGTGTTTTGTCCTGAGTATTTCAGAGCGTTATCAATAAGATTGTCAGCCAGTTTTGTAATGGCCTCGCGGTCAGCTTTAACTGTTCTTTTGCCTGCTTCGTTTGTAAGGCTTATGTTAGCATCAGGGTAGAGCTTTTTAAATCGCATAGTTCTGGCTTCAAGGATCTCGTTCAG